>CDZB01003547.1_pt1 | contig 67779 bp, 49 predicted proteins | sample 554961 | NCBI WGS metagenome assembly CDZB01 (sample SAMEA3182106, study PRJEB8094) | gut metagenome | biome: human; feature: gut; material: Stool; isolation source: human stools | place: Canada | collected 2013-02-26 | reverse complement strand
TTCCCTTGAGGGGCGTAGGAGACTACTACGTTGATAGGTTGCAGATGTAAAGACAGTGATGTCAAAGTCGAGCAATACTAATTACCCGAAAGGCTTTTTTCAAAAGTTATCTCATTTTCCGGATTATGTCAAGCTTTATCGGAGGGGTCCGGTTTATAAATACCCGTCTTCTGGCAGATAAATCTGCTTAGAGAAGAGAAGGTTCTTAGGTGGTTATAGTGGTGAGGTTCCACCTCTTCCCATTCCGAACAGAGAAGTTAAGCTCACTAACGCCGATGGTACTGCACTTATCGTGTGGGAGAGTAGGTAGCCGCCTCTTCAAGGTCAGACCGTAAGGTCTGACCTTTTTTTGTTTTCCGCGGTTTCCCGCGGCACTCGTTTTCGCCCCTTTCCTTCTCGTTCCTTTCCTCGTATCGCAACCACCGCCACTCCCTTCACGGAGTCCGTTCCGCTGCGGAGGGAAGATGACTGCGAGGGAAAGGGGCGAGAGGCTGTCGGGTCTGGTTCTCAGCCCTCCTTACCGCCGGGCTTCTTTGATAAAATCTCCATCCGATACGGAAACGGCCCCTGAGAATTTCCCGTCGAACGAAAATAGTTACTTCTCATGGCCTGAAACGAAAAACTTTTTATAACTTTGAATACGAAAATAAATGAAAACATACTAACCGAACTTTTCAATGACGACCTTTTACGACAAAACCGGTTTGCCCAAGTCGTTGGCATGGGGCTTTATCGGTGTACTCATCTTCATGATGGGCGACGGTATCGAGCAGACCTGGCTGAGCCGCTACATCGCATCACAGGGACTCGACCACGAAGTCCTGTTCACCGTTTACGGAATCTCGGTGGCCTTGTCCGCCTGGTTTTCAGGCGTGATCGCCGAAACTATCGGCGTGCGCCGGACGATGCTGCTCGGCTACCTGGTTTACCTCGTCGGCATGGCTGGATTCGCGGGAATCGGTATGATGGGGCTGAACTACCCGGTGTTGCTCGTTACCTATGCGATCAAAGGACTGGGTTATCCGCTTTTCGCCTATACGTTTATCGTCTGGATCGCCTATCGCGTGGACAAGAGCCGGCTGAGTTCCGCGCAGGGATGGTTCTGGTTCGTCTTTACGGGCGGTCTGAACGTATTGGGAGCCTATTACGGCGCTTATGCGATGGAGCGTATCGGCGTGGTCCCGACGTTGTGGAGTTCGCTCGTCTTCGCATCGGTCGGCGCGGTGCTGGCATTGTGGGTCAATAAGTGCGACGACCGGAACCTCTTCGTCGGGGCGGAGAGGCCGAACTCCGGCACGTCGAAGTTCAGGGAGTTGCTGAGCGGCCTGGCTATCATGAAACGCGAACCCAAGGTGCTCGTCGGCGGAATCGTGCGCGTCATCAATACCACGTCGCAATTCGCCTTCGTCGTTTTCATGCCGCTCTATTTGAAGGATTACGGGATCGGCGACACCCAGTGGGCGTCGATCTGGGGTTCGATCTTTCTGTTCAACATCCTCTTCAATCTGATCTTCGGGATCGTCGGCGACCACATTGGCTGGGGGCGGACGATCGTGTGGTTCGGCGGCGTGGGGTGCGCCGTGAGCGTGCTGCTATTCTTCTATGCGCCGGTGATCTGCAATAATTTCTGGTTTATTCTCGCCTGCGGGGCCTTGTGGTGCATCATGCTGGCCGGTTACGTGCCGCTGAGCGCATTGGTTCCTTCGCTGGTCGACAAGGATAAGGGCGCCGCCGTGTCGGTGCTGAATCTGGGAGCCGGACTGGCGGCCTTCGTCGGCCCGCTGATCGTGGCGCTGTTCCGGAATGCGATCGGCTATGTCGGTATCGTCTGGTTCATGGCGGGACTTTATATTTTGAGTGCCGTGATGACCTACTGCATCGCGCCGCGCAATCGGTAGCGGCGAAGCGTTCCGCATGAAAATAGGACTGCCGTACGGAACGGCAGTCCTATTCGTTTTCGAGGGATTGAGGCTCCTTACTCTTTGGGAACGAGCATGAAGAAGCTGCTGATTTCCTGCTGGTCGATGGCCTGTCGGACGTTGAACCGTTTGACCTGCGCTTCGTAGCCCGTCTTGACGACCTTGATTTCGATTTGTACGTCGCGTGAGTTCTCATAGGTCAGCCCCAGGATGTTGAAGGCGCGCGTCTCTTCGTAAGGCGTGGTCATGAGGTAGGTTTCGTTGGTATTTTTCACCACGGCCGGAATGCTCGACAGCACGCGGTAGAAGACGCGCGCACCTTGCGGGTCGGAGTCGATCGCCCAGCGGATGATCGTCTGTTCGAGAGCGGTTTGGCCGGGGTTGTCGCGGCTGACGCTTTTGCGTGCTTCGCCCTGCGGAATCGAGGTGTCGGAGTAGAGTTTCAACGCTTCGGCCTGTTCTTTTTGAGCGGAAGCCTGCAATGCCGCCGTCAATGCGCGGTTGCTCTGTTTGAGACTCCTTTTCGAGACGCCGCACGACACGAGCAGAAGGGCGGCCGCAGCGGCGCATACCCCGACGGGCAGATAGTGGAACAATTTCATGGATTTCGATATGCAAAGATGCAAAGCTAACGCTTTTTATATGTTTGTGCCGGCGCTTTTCGTGCGGTGACGGCACCGAAAGATCGGATTTTCACATCGTGACGATGCGTTAAGAATGGGGTCAGTTCTTCATAGGCGGATTGTTTTTGATTTTCATTGCAATAATAAGCATATTTCGGCTGAAATACAAATCGGAGGCGTTTGCCGTCTGTCGACCGCTTCGTCAGAACGGATATCCCACGCCGAAGTTGAGCGCCGTGTTGCTCCACTTGAAGTCGTGGATCCACCGTTTGCCGGCCGGATTGTTGGGATTGTGCAGCTGAATACCCCAGTCCAGGCGCAGCACGGCGAACTTGATGTCGAGCCGGATGCCGAGGCCGGTGTTGAATCCCAGCTGTTTGTAGAAATCGCGGATGTGGAAGACCGCTTCGGGCGGATACTCCTCGGCGCTGTTTCCCATGAACCAGATGTTTCCCACGTCGAAGAAGGTGGCGCCGTGGAAGATTCCCCAGATCGGGAAGCGGAATTCGAGGTTCGCTTCGAGTTTCATGTCTCCCAACTGGACCGGATAGGTCACCTTGTCGGGGTCGACCGGCACCGATCCGGGGCCGAGCATACGGGGGATCCAGCCGCGCATCCCGTTGCTGCCGCCGCAGTAGAAGAGACGGTCGAAGGGGATCGAGGTTGAGTTGCCGTAGGCCAGTCCGCAACCGGCGTAGAGCCGCCCTGCGATGGCCGTTTTTTCGCCCAGCATGATCTTGCGGCTGGCGCTCAGATCGACGCGGAAATACTGGGAGTATTGAATACCGAAAATTTCGTAGTAGTCCTTGCCTTTGGCCGGCGACGAGAAGAGGTGTTCCAGCCCCCCGATGAGGTTGCCCGCCGTCTCCCAGTTGAACCGCACGAGCGTGGCGTTGCGTCCCGGATTCTTCAACTGGTTGTTGTAGGTGTAGCTTCCCGATATTCCGGCCACGAGCTGCGAGGTGTAACTGTTGCGCAGGTAGAGATTCTGCAATTTCTCGAAAAAGTCCTGATTGATGTAGCTCATGTCGACCAGATTCAGGTCGACGGGCCGTACGGCGAACGACGAGTATTTCTCGTTGCTCCATGAGTAGGTCCATGTCATGCTGGTCAGCGTGCGGCGGTAGTAGGGTCGATCCTGATAGTTGAACGACAGTTCGAGCCGCGTGCGCGGCGTCACGAGCGACGGCCGGTAACGGCTCGAAAAGAAGGGCAGCAGGAAACGCGGGAAAGCCAGCCCCGCCGTGACGCCGAACTCCTTGGCGTTGCGCTTGCCGCTGTCGCGCGATTTCATGAACTCGTGGCCGATGCTGAATGCGATGTCGAACGATTCCATCCCCCGGAACAGGTTCCGGTTCTGATAGCCTACCGAGGCCTTCAATCCGTAGAAACTCGAAGTGGTCGTCCCTTCCAGGTCGATCTTGTAACTCTGTTTGAGCTGCGGCGTGCCGAGAATGTTGCAACGCAGATAGCCTTCCTGCGTATATTGCGTGGCCAGCGAGTCGTCGGCGTTGCCGATGTAGGAGACGAGGTTCGTGCTGTCGGGCGCCGGCAGTTCGTCGAAGGTAATGCGCGTGCTCTTGAAGTAGCCCAGCGACATGATGTTGTTGTAGGTGCGGTTGATCTGCTCCGCGTTGTAGAGGTAGTTGGGATAGAGCGGAATCGCCTGGCGCAGCACACGGGGGCGGACGTTGTGCTTCCCGTCGTAGACGACGTTCAGGCCGCGGTAAGCCACCGTATCGTAGCGAACCTCCCGATCGGTGAAGCTGACCGTGGGATCGTATCCGGGCAGCATGTTGATTTCGCTGATCCGGTAGACCTTGTTGTTCTCCATGACGGGTTCGCCGCGGTCGTTGTAGCCCGTGAGGTATTGTTTGACGACCATCGTCAGGTCGCCGACGCGGCTGCCGACCGTGTCGTAGGGGTAGCGGTAGGAGATGTTGTTGACCGAGAAGTTGTAATATCCCCGATCGCGCAGGTAGCGGGTGATGCGTTCGCGTTCGGCGTCGAGCGTCGCGCTGTTGAAAATCCCGCCGGGGCGGATGAGCGTGGAAGCCGTATCTTGCAGGATGATCTTCTCGATGAACTTGTCGTTGAATTCGTAGTTGATCTTTCCGTACCGCGAGGGAGGGCCCTGCTCGGTGCGGTAGGTGATAATGGCCCGTTTGCGCCGGGAGGTCGTGTCGACGTGGTAACGGACGCGCGACGAGAAGAAGCCGTGCGACTCCATGTAGGCTTTGAGGTTCTCGGCCGATTTCAGGGTGAGCGCTGGATCGTAGACGACCGGTTTCTCGCCGATCTTGCGTTTGAAGCGGTTCCACCAGTTGTCCTTGTCGGGGTTGGACTGATTGTAGACCCAAACGTAGAAATTCGTTCCCAGGAAGCGCTTGTTGGGGCTTTGCCACACGTAACGGTCGAGTTCCGAAGCCGTGATACGCTCCTTTTTGGGGACGTTCCGGTCGTCCTCGATCGTGACCTTCTGTACCAGATAGCTCCCTTCGGGCAGTTTGCGCACGACGCTGCACGCCGTGCAGAGGATGCACAGCGCGGCGACGGCGATGGGGTACAGACGGCGCATCGGAGGTTATTGGTTGAAGAATCCCTGCTCCCGCAGCAGTTCGAAATAGGCACGGGAGATCGCTATGTTGTCCTCGCGGCGATAGCGGTTGCGCGTGAAGATCTGCGCCAGATTGGGCAGTCCGTTTTCCGCCAGCAGCGCGGCGGTCTCGGGCGAAGCCTCCTTTTCGGCCCACAGTTCGTCGATCTCGGCGTCGGTGTAGTCCTTGTAGCGGTCGTAGTGCACTACGGCGTCGAGCGGAAGGCGGTCGGTCAGGGGCGGCTGCTCGGCCGGATGGCCGATGACGACCGTCGTCAGGGGAATCACCCCCTTGGGCAGGTGCAGGATGCGGCAGATGTCGCGGGCCGTGTAGAGCGTGGTGCCGAGAAAGCAGACGCCCAGCCCGTGCGCTTCGGCGGCAAGCGCCAGATTCTCGGCGGCGAGCAGGGCATCGGTGGCGGCGTTGAGAAACCATTCGAGGTTGTCGTAGGCGGGTTCGGCGTCGCGCTGCTCGCACCACTTCGAGAAGCGGTGGACGTCGGCGCAGACCGTCACCACGCAGGGGGCCTCGGTGACCATGGCCTGATTGAAGTGGCACGGTGCCAGTTCGGCCCTCACGCGGGCGTCGAGCGTCACGACGAGACTGTACAGTTGCATGTTGCCGCAGGTCGAAGCGCGCGCGGCCGAATGCAGGATGTCTGAGAGTACCTCCTCGTCGATCGGGGAGGATTTGTATTTTCGGATCGAACGATGATTCGCAATCTCTTTAATCATGGTCGTCAGCTATTGTTAAACCGTATTTTTCGTGTAGTTCGCGCAGGGTCTCTTCGGTCAGCCGCAGCCGGTCGCAGGGCGGGTCGAGGGGCGAAGCGTCGCCCGTGGCGATGCACTCTTTCCCGTCGAGCCGGAGCCGTCCCGCCGTTTCGAAAGAGGCGTCGCCCGTCAGGCGGGTGACGATTCCCTGCTGCGTGCGGCGCGGCAGGCAGCGCACGCGGCCGCCGCGGTTCCAGACCTCGACGGTCGTGTCGAAGCCGGCGAGTCCGAGCAATGCGGCGGCCGTGGCGCACGAGGTCATCGCCGTGCCGCAGGAGGAGGTGATGCCAACGCCGCGCTCGTAGGTCGCCGCGAAGATGCGTCCCTCGTCCAGTCGGCAGAAGAGGCTGACGTTGATTCCCCGGGGGAATACCCCGCGCATCCGGTTGGCCCGTTCGCCCAGCTCCGCGAGCCGTCGGGTATCGAGCCGCCCGTCGCTGCCGAAAAGCCATGCGCTGTCCGGTGCGACGAGGGCGACGATGTGGGGATTGCCCGGCTGCAAGAAGGTGAAGGCCAGCCCTTCGTCCAATTCGGGAACGGGCTGTCCGACGAATCCTTCGGCCGGGAGCGACGGCGGGAAGTCGTCGCCGTGCAGCGACAGCGGAATCTCCGCCCCGAAGGTGGGCAGCGCGCCGAAGATCGGCTCCTCGCACGTGATGCGGTATTCCCGGCCGCCGGAGGTGACGGCGAATCGTTCGCCCGTCGCTTCCGGATAACGCTCCCGCGCCAGCCGCGCCACGCAGCGGATGCCGTTGCCGCACATCTCCGCCTCCGAACCGTCGGTGTTGAACATCCGCATTCCGAAACGTCCCCGCCCGTCGCGTGTGAGCAGCAGCAGGCCGTCGACGCCGAACCGGTGCAGCTCTTCTGCGGCGAAGGCGGCAATATTCAGGCCGGAAAGATCCGACCGCAACGTGTCGAACAGCAGGAACCGGTTTCCGGAGCCGGAACAGAGGATGTAGTCGTAGATTTTCATAACCCTGTTTACCCTTCAAAATTACGAATAAATCGCCGATCCGGCAAATTTCTCGCGGGAACTGCACGCTATTTGAAAAAAATATCTTACTTTGCGAAAGCGAAAACGAATTTACGTTTAACCATTTATTCGATTTACACCGGCAATGAAAGCTGACAGGAACTTCCGCCGTAACGGTTCGGCCGACGCGGAAGAGGTTTTCAAGCGGGCGACGAAACTCGCTCCCAACCGTAAAAGCGGCAAGGAGCGCCATTCGCTCTATACGCAGTTCGACGAGGAAGAGGAGGACGCCGCATTCGGCTATAAGGCCAAACAGGAGTCCGTACTCGATTATTACGACGACGGGGAGGAGTGATCGTCCGCGGATCGGGCGAGGTGCGCTGCCGGCCGCGGTGCGAAGGTGTGACGGTCGGCGGGGCGGTGCCGTTATCTGATTATCTATGATCGAAAAGTTTATTATGGCAGGGCGGACGGCCCTGCACGTTTGCGATTCGCAGCAGGGCGAACGATGCGTCGTATTGCTGCATGGCTATCTGGAATCGATGTTCGTGTGGGACGATTTCGTCCCGTTGCTGTACAAACGGGTGCGGGTCGTGACGCTCGACCTGCCGGGGCACGGCATTTCGGAGGTACGGGGCGAGTGCCACTCGATGGAGTATCTGGCCGACGTCGTCCGCGATGCGTTGCAGGCGCTCGGTATCGCGCGCTGTACGCTCGTGGGACATTCGATGGGCGGCTACGTGGCGCTGGCCTTTTGCGAACGTCATCCTGAAATGCTCGACGGTCTGGTGCTCTTCTCTTCGACGCCGAACGCCGACACGGAGGAGAAGCGCGAGAATCGCCGCCGCGAAATCGCGCTCGTGCGGGCCGGCAAGAAGGAACAACTGGCCCGCGTTGCGCCCGGTGCCGGATTCGCCGCCGACAACCGGCAGCGGATGGCCGATGCCATCGCGGATTTGACCGAACAGGTATATCTTACGGAGGACGACGGGATCGTGGCGCTTCTCAACGGGATGATCGCTCGCCCCGACCGCAACGAGATGCTGCGCCGTTCGCCCGTGCGGCAGCTCTTCGTCTTCGGCCGCAAGGATGAATACATTCCCGCCGCGGTCGCCGAGCAGTTGGCTGCCGCCCATCCGCAGGCACAGGTGGTGTGGCTCGCCGATTCGGGACACATGGGATTTTTGGAGGAGCCGGAAGCTGCGGCCGAAGCGCTGCTGCGATTCGTCGGGGCGGAGCCGGACGGACAGACCGCAGCGTCCGTCGCCGGAGCTTCGGAGATGCCCGCCGCCGAAGCGTAGCCGCCGCGGTTTCTCCGTCTCCGCATGAAACGAACGGGGCGGCTCTGAGAAGGAGCCGCCCCGTAATTCGTTTTGTCGGAACGCCTATTTGGCGGCCGGAGCTGCGGGAGCTGCGGGAGCTGCGGCGGGCGTATCCTTGATGCCCAGTTTCGTCTTCACGGCGGGCAGAATATCCGTCACCACGGCCTCGTCGAAATAGGCTACGGCATTGACCGAAGTGTCGTATACGACGGTGTAGCCGCCTGCTTTCGATACCTCCTTCACGGCATCCTGCGCCTTGACGATGATCGGTTCGAGCAACTCGCCCTGCTTTTTCTGCATGTCCTGCTGCGAAACCTGCACGAATTCGTCATAACGGGTTTTCAGGTCGTTCAGTTCCTTCTCTTTGAGCTGACGGACCGAATCCGACATGGTCGAATTCTTGTCGCTGACCTGCTTGGTGTATTCGTTGAGCTTATTGTTGAATTCCACGCCGATGGTTTCGAGCTGGTCCTGCAACTCTTTCTGGTAGGCTTCGAGGTTTTTCTGCATTTCGGCGGTCTCCGGCATTGCGAAAACCAGCTCCTGCATGTTGATCCGGCCGAGTTTCTGCGCAAAGACCGAGGTCGAACCCGCAACGAAGGCGACCGTCAGAACGATTTTAAGAATTTTTTTCATGAGAGTTTAGATGTGATTGATTTTTGATGTTATTTCAGACTTTTGATGACCCCTTCCGTCTGGTCGAGTTTCGGGGCGTTGTACAGCAGCGTGGGGTTCGATGCCGAATCGAGCACCAGATCGTAACCGTGGCTCTGGGCGTAGGCGTTGATGGCGTCGAAGACCTTTTTCTGGATCGGCTGGATCAGTTCCAGACGTTTCTTCATCAGCGTGCCGTCCTTGCCGAAGAGCGACTCCTGCAATGCCGTGGCGTCCTTCTCCTTGCTCAGGATCGTATCTTCGAGCACCTGCCGCGTGGTGGCCGACAGCGAGGCTTTCTGCTGCTGATAGTTGTTGTAGAGCGTTTCGATCTCGGCGAATTTGTCGTCCACCTGTTTCTGATAATCTTCGGCCATCTTGTCGAGATCCTTGATGGCGGTATTGTAGGCATCGATCGATTTGAAGATCTTCTCGCTGTCGACGATCATGTAGTTCTGTGCGTAGGCGCACCATCCGGCTGCGGCCAGTACGACGGTTAAAAACAGACGTTTCATTCTTTTCCCGTTTTAAGCATTGTTATACAAATATAACAAATTTCTTCCAAATTTATTGCCAACACCACTCAGAATTGTTGTCCCATCATGAAGTGGATCTGGCTGCCGCTCTTGCCGGTCTGGTTGGCCGGAGCATCGAAGCCGTAGCCCCAGTCGATACCCAGCATACCCACCACCGGCAGGTAGAGGCGGACGCCGAAACCCGCCGCGCGCTTGATCTTGAAGGGCGAGAACTGTTTCCACGAGTCGAAGGCATTCGCTCCTTCGAGGAAGCCCAACACGTAGATCTGCGACGAAGGTTTCAGGATCACGGGGTAACGAAGCTCCATCGTGTATTTGTTGTAGGCCACCGAATAGTTGTTCGACGGGTCGAGCGCACCCTCCTCGTAACCGCGCACGGCGATGATGTCGATACCGTACATGTTGTATCCCGACATGCCGTCGCCGCCGACTTCAAACCGCTCGAAAGGCGACACTTTGTTCTTGTTGTAGTGACCCAGATAGCCCATTTCGGCGGCGGCCATCAGCACGAGGTTCTGGTTATTGGTGAGCGGGAAGAACCACTTGCTCTTCAACTGCCATTTGTGGTATTCGATCCAGTGGTAGCGCTCCTCGTCCGGCAGATTGGCGTCGGCGTAATCCTTGCCGTCCCACAGCGAGTAGGGCGGGGTGAGTTGAACCGAGACGGTGAACTCCGAACCGCTGCGCGGGTAGATCGGCTGGCTGACCGTGCTGCGCGAGAGCACGAACTTCAAAGCCAGCGTGTTGGCCGCGCCGTTCTTCATCACGAAGTAGTCCCAGTTTTTCAGCGCGTAGCGTTCGTAGGAGGCCTCGGCGTAGAACGAGAAGTTGGGGTCGGGCCACCGCAGGCGCTTGCCCAGACCGGCGGCGACGCCCGTCGTGCGGAAGTGCTGCGTGGAGGTCTGCCAGAAATAGTAGGCGTTGTTCTGTTCCGAGAGGTGTACCGACAGCGTGAACGAGTTGGGTTTGCGCCCGCCCAGCCACGGGTCGGTGAAGCTCATGGCCAGCGCCTTGTAATAGGTTCCGTTGGTCTGCGCCGAGATCGAGAACTTCTGGTTCTGCCCCATCGGGTAGGGACGCCACGCCCCTTTCTTGAAGAAGTTGCGGACCGAGAGGTTGTTGAGCGTGATGCCGACCGAGCCGACGAAGGTGCCCGAACCCCAGCCGCCGGCGATGTTGAACTGGTCGCTGGCCTGCTCTTCGAGCGGCCAGTTGATGTCCACCAGCTCGTTGGATACGGGCTTGATGTCGGGCATGATCTTCTCCTGGTCGAAGTGTCCCATGCCGGCCAGTTGGCGGATCGTCTGCATCAGCAGCGCGCGGTTGTACAATTCGCCCGGCAGGGTGTAGAGTTCGCGGCGGATCACCTCGTCGTTGACGCGCATGTTGCCCGAAATGCCCACGTTGTTGATCGAGAACTGCTTGCCCTCGAAGATTTTCATCTCCATGTCGATCGAGTCGGCGCCGATGATGATTTCGGCCGGTTCGATCTGCGACATCAGGTAGCCGTTGTTCTGGTAGAGCGACTTGATCGACATGTCTTCGGGGTTGTCCTCCTTGCCGTAGCCCAGCCGCTTGTTGATCGTCTTCTTGTCGTAGGTGTCGCCCGATTTGACGCCGAACATGCGTTGCAGGTCGCTGGTCGGGTAGACCGAGTTGCCGACCCATGTGATGTTGCGGATATAGTACTTGTTACCCTCCGACACCGAGAGGTCGATACCCAGTCGGCGGTCGTTGATCGGGTAGATCGAGTCGCTCAGGATCGTGAAGTTGCGGTAGCCTTTCGAGTTGTAGAAGTCGATGAGGTTCTCCTTGTCCGTTTCGTAGTCGTCCTCCTTGAGTTTCGACGACTTGAAGAAGTTGATGCTCTTCTGGTGCGTCTTCTTGAAGGTGCGGCGCAGGCGCTTGTCCTTGAACTGTTCGTTGCCGTGGAAATTGATCTTGCCGATCTTGACCTTGCGTTTGCGGTCGATCACGAAGGTGACGTTCACGGCGTTCTGGATGACGGGATCGTTCTCGATGCGCACGCTCACCTCCGCATTGCGGAAAGCCTTCTCGGCGAAATATTTCTTGATGAGCTTCGTATTCTTGTCGATCACGTAGTCCGACAGCTCTCCGCCCGTTTTGAGTTGCAGCTTCTCGATGATGTCCTTCTGGCGGCCCTTGCCGACCCCCTCGCCTTCGAAGAGCCAGCGGTAGACGCGCGGCCGTTCGCGCACGGAAATCTCCATGTCCACGCTGTCGCCGTCGATCGTGGCGCCGACCTTGACGTCGGCGAACAGGCGCTGGTTCCACAGCTTGGCGATCACGTCCGCGATGTTCTCGCTCGGCAGATAGATCGAATCGCCCGGCACGAGTCCCGTAGAGGCTTGTACGACGGTCTTGTTGAGGTATTCGATACCGCGCAGGTTGATTTTGCGGATGAAGTAGCGTTTGGGCTTCCCCTTCATGATCGGAGCCTTCTCGTCGAAGGGCGGCAGCGTCTCCTCCGTGTCGTCGGACGCGGCGTCTTGCGGTGCGGCCGGCGTCGTGACGGCAGTGGTATCCGCCGGGTTCTTCTCTTGTGCGAATATGCCGCTCACGCAGAACAGCGGCGCTGCGATTGCCAGGCATATCTTCCGTAAACGATTCATCTATTTTCTTGTAACTCTTTTGTTCCTAATTCTCTTGGACTAATCCGAAACGGCGGTCGCGTCGTGCGAAGACCTCCATCGCACGGTCGAAGTCGGCCTCCGTGAAATCGGGCCACAACACGTCGGGGAAATAAAGTTCGGCGTAGGAGGACTGCCACAGCAGAAAGTTGCTGAGCCGCATCTCCCCGCTGGTACGGATCACCAGATCGGGATCGGGATAGGGGGCCGTGTAGAGCGCGCTGCCGACGGTCTGTTCGTCGATCGCTTCGGCCGGCAATTCCCCTGCCGCGACCCGGCCGGCGAGCAGGCGCACGGCGCGTACCAGTTCGCTGCGCGACGAGTAGTTGAGCGCCAGTATGAGCGTCAGCCGCTCGCCGTCGGCGGTCTCCCGCTCGGCCTGCGCGAGGTATTCCTGCACCTTGGCCGGAAAACGGCTGCGGTCGCCGATCATGGCGATGCGCACCCCCTGTTTGCGGAGTTCGGGCGTTTCGCTGGCGACACTCCGGCAGAAAAGTTCCATCAGCGCGTCGATCTCTTCGGCCGGCCGTCCCCAGTTTTCGGTCGAAAAGGCGTAGAGCGTCAGGTAACGCACCCCGCGGCGGATGGCGGCGCGCACGGCGGCACGCACGGGTTCAACGCCCTGCATGTGACCGTAATAACGCTCCCTGCCGCGCAGCTGCGCCCAGCGGCCGTTCCCGTCCATGATGATCGCGACGTGTCGGGGTGTGAGTTTCGATTCGCTCATATAAGCCACAAATATAGGGAATTTAATCCGAAATAAAGCAATCCTGTTTTTTATTTTGCATGATTACATGAACATGCCGGCGTTTACGAGTCGCGGTTCCGTTCGATAAAGAGACTCGAAGTCCCCTCCCGCGGGGGATTCGGGGAGAGCGGGATCTGTAAATGGTCCGGAGTCCGCGGACAACGGCGGTCGGGAACGGAAAACGTGTCGGATATTGCCGGTACATCGAGCTGTAATAAATTTTGCTTTGAGCGGTGTCAGTCCCGAATGTCGACTCCCCACATCATCTTGTCTCTTAACGTGTCGTAAAACGATATATTGTGCGCCTGCCCCAGAAAGATCCGTTTTTCGGAGAGCGAGACCCTGATTTCGGTGTCGTCGGCCACGTCGTAGGCGGTGTTGTCGAGCGAGAGCGTCACGGCCGAACGGCGCGTGCGCACACGGAGCGCGACGTCGCTCGTGTCGGGGACGACGACGGGACGCATCGTGAGGTTGTGCGGGGCCAGCGGCGAGATCACCAGACAGCGGCATCCCGGCGCCACGACCGGCCCTCCGGCGCTGAGCGAGTAGGCCGTCGACCCCGTCGGCGTGGAGACGATCACGCCGTCGCCGTAGTAGGTGGCCACCTGCTGGTCGTCGACGCGGCACTCCACCGAGATCATCCCCGCGCCGCTGCGTTGCACGGCCGCTTCGTTGACCGCCAGCGCCCCCTGCGGCATTCCTTCGACGGCTCCCTCGACGCGGAGCATCGTCCGCTGTTCGATGCGCAGCGTACCGCGCGCGATCTCGGCGAAAAGCTCCTCGATCGCCTCCTTGCGGCCGCCGGTGAGGAATCCCATGTGGCCGGCGTTGATCCCCACCACCGGCACGGGCGCTCCGCCCAGCAGGCGGACGCCGTCGAGCAGCGTACCGTCGCCGCCGTAGCAGACCATGACCGCCCCGTCGCCGACGGGGGGACAGGCGTTGCAGCCGTACTCCTTTTCGGCGGGAATCTGCGCTACGCCCAGCGAACGGATCGTTTCGGCAAACTCTTTGTTTACAACGAAGTCGAATCCGTAACGGGCGATCGCGGCGAACGTGCGTCGCAGTTCGTCGGCCGCGTGGACGACGCCCCTGCGGGAAAAAAGCAATAATTTCATCTCTGGGTCCCGAAAAATTAGTAACTTTACCACGCCGAGACGGCACGCGCCGGATACGGAACCGGGCGGGGCCGTTCCGTCGGGGCGCGCCTGTCCGAGCTGGAATTTATTGAGGCAAATATAGCGAAATTATGACAAAGTTGAGTGTGAACATCAATAAGATTGCCGTGGTGCGCAATTCGCGCGGCGGCAACCGGCCCGACGTGGTGCGTGCGGCGCTCGACATCGAACGCTTCGGTGCCGACGGCATTACGGTGCATCCGCGTCCCGACGCCCGCCACATCCGCTACGACGACGTGCGGGCGCTCAAACGGGTGCTCGCCACCGAGTTCAACATCGAAGGCAATCCGATCGACAGCTTTGTCGCGCTGGTGGAGGAGGTGCGTCCCACGCAGGTGACGCTCGTCCCCGATGCCGCGGATGCCGTCACGTCGAATGCCGGCTGGAATACGGTCGCGCACCGCGGGTTCCTGCAAACGGTCTGCGAACGGTTCAAGCGTCTCGGAATCCGCGTTTCGATCTTCGTCGACCCCGTGGCCGAGATGGTGCGGGGCGCCGCCGCGTGCGGCGCCGACCGCGTGGAGCTCTACACCGAAGCCTATGCGCGCGGATACGCCGCCGATCCCGCGCGGGCGATCGCGCCCTACGCCGCCGCCGCCGAGGAGGCGCGCCGCTGCGGGTTGGGGCTCAATGCCGGCCATGACCTCGATTTGGAGAATCTGCGCTATTTCGTCGAGTGCATTCCGTGGACCGACGAGGTGTCGATCGGCCATGCGCTCGTCTGCGACGCCCTTTATCTGGGGCTGGAAAACACGGTCGGACTCTATAAACGCTGCCTGCATCGATGAACGACGACAGCCGCAATCCGCTTTCCGATCCGATTTTCCGCCGCATCTCGCGCCTTGCGGATGCGATGGGCGTGCGCGCCTACGTGGTGGGCGGTTACGTGCGCGACTATTATCTGGGGCGTCCTTCGACGGACATCGACGTGGTGGTCGTGGGGAGCGGGATCGCCGTGGCCGAAGCGCTGGCCGCCGAACTGCATACGCGTCTGTCGGTCTTCAAGACCTTCGGCACGGCGATGCTGCGCGCCGGAGGAATGGAGGTCGAGTTCGTCGGCGCACGCAAGGAGTCCTATTCGGCCGATTCGCGCAAGCCCGCCGTGGAGGAGGGGACGCTCGAAGACGACCAGCTCCGCCGCGATTTCACGATCAACGCGCTGGCGTGGTCGCTCAACGGCGACACCTTCGGCGAGCTTGTCGATTCGTTCGAGGGGTTGCGCGATTTGCGCGAGCGGATCATCCGCACGCCGTGCGACGCCGACGTCACCTTTTCGGACGATCCGCTGCGCATGATGCGGGCCGTGCGCTTCGCCGCGCAGCTCGGTTTCGACATCCTGCCCGAAACCTTCGCCGCGATCAGGCGCAACCGCGAGCGCATCCGCATCGTCTCGCGCGAGCGCATCGCCGTCGAGTTGAACAAGATCGTCGCGTCGGCGGTGCCCTCCCGCGGCTTCGACCTGCTCGAACGGTCGGGGCTGCTGGCGCTGATCTTCCCCGAAATGCAGGCCCTCAAAGGGGTCGAGCGGGTCGGCAGACATGCCCACAAGGATAATTTCTACCATACGCTCAAAGTGCTCGACAACGTGGCTGCGAAGAGCGACGACCTCTGGCTGCGCTGGGCGGCCGTGCTGCACGACATCGCCAAGCCGCTCACCAAGGCCTACGATCCGCAGACGGGGTGGACGTTCCATTCGCACGAGACGCTGGGGTCGAAGATGGTGCCGCAGATCTTCCGCCGTATGAAGCTGCCGATGAACGAACACATGAAGTTCGTGCAGAAGATGGTCTTCCTCCACCTGCGGCCGATCATCCTGTCGGAGGATCAGGTGACCGATTCGGCCGTGCGGCGGCTGCTCTTCGAGGCGGGCGACGACATCGAGAAGCTGATGACGTTGTGCGAGGCCGACATCACGTCGGGCATCGACGCGAAGGTGAAGCGCTACATGGCCAATTTCCGGCTGGTGCGCGAGAAGATGGCCGATCTGGAAGAGCGCGACCGCATCCGCAACTTTCAGCCGCCCGTCACGGGCGAGATCATCATGCAGACCTACGGCCTGCCGCCCTGCCGCGCCGTCGGCGAGATCAAGGAGCGGATCAAGAACGCCATTCTCGACGGCGAAATCCGCAACGACTACGACGAGGCCTACGCCCTGATGGAGAGGCTGGCCGCCGAACGGGGGCTGACGAAGGCGCAGGACGGATAGACTGTCCTTCGGGCCACCGGCAGGCACCGTCCGTGCTCCGCTCTCTTCGCGCCGGGAGGAGAGCCGCTTTTCGCCGCGTCGGCGATTTTGGTTTGATAATTGCCCGCTCCACGGGCGATGGGGAAATTGCGCGATAATCTCAATCTGATCTTTTCGAACCTGCTGTTCGGTGCGAACTTTTCGATCTACGTCTCGCTCGTGCGGAACTGGTTCGATTTCCGGCAACTCTTCCTGTTGCAGGTCGGTGCGGCCGCGCTCTTTTTCATCCCTTTCGCGCTGCTGTCGCCCCGCACGCCCCGTATGCGCTGGGCCGATCTGAAAAACATCCTGATCGTGACGGTGCTGATTATCTACGGCTGGATGTACACGATGCTGTGGGGCGCGACCTACACCAATCCCGTCGACGCATCGATTCTGGCCACGCTGGGGCCGGTCTTCACGCTGCTGATCGCCGTCGGGATGCACCGCGAGCCTTTTTCATGGGTGCGGACGCTGGGTGTCGCGGCGGCGCTCTGCGGCGCGGGCATCCTGCTCTTCGAACGGGGATTCCATCTGGTCGAGGGGAGCGAAGGGTGGGGCAATGCGCTGGTGCTGATCGCCGTGTTGTCGATCGCCGCCAATACGGTGATTATCAAGCCGCAACTCCAGCGTTTCGGAACGCTGTGGGTCATGGGGTGGTATTATCTCATCGGCGTGGCGATCACCTTCCCCTTTTTCAAGGATTATATCGATCTGAACCGGCTCTACACGCTTCCGCCCGGCGCACTGGCCGAAACGGGTATCCTGCTGATTTTCGGAACGGTACTGCCGATGTACCTGCTCTATCGCGGCACGGAGCGCCTTACGTCGGTACACACGGCGCTCTATCGCTACATCCAGCCGTTGGTGGCTACGACGCTCGCCCTGGTGCGGCATCAGGAGACGGTCGATCAGATTCACCTGCTGGCCGGCGGCGCGATCTTCGGCGGCGTATTGCTGATGGTGCTCGGAACCGTACTGGCACGCCGGAAGCAGCGTGCCGAAATGCTGAAACAGCCGTAGCGTCCGGATGTTCGGTGTTCGCTCACTCCGCTTCGAGCGCCCTGCGCCATGCGTCGGGGACCGGCACGCTCTGCTGCGCCTCGAAATCGAAGGCGACCATGACCGAACGGCTCTGGCTGCGCACCGTGCCGTCGTCGGCCACGATGCGTTGCAGGAGCGTCAGACTCTTCGTGCCGATGCGTTCGACGCAGGTCGTCACCGCGATGCGGTCTTCGGGCCGGATCTGCCCCATGTAGGAGGTGTCGGTCGCGGCGGTGATGATCCGTACGGGCGCGAAGAGGATTTCGGGGCCGAGCAGCCGGTCGAAAAAGTCGCTCTTGCCCACGTCGAAGTACATCTGCTGCGACACGTTGTTCACGTGGCGGAAGGAGTCGATGTCGGAGAAGCGTTTCTGTATTTCGGTGCGGATCGTGCGCGGCATGGCTATTGGCGGATGACTTTCACACCTCCGTCTTCGGTGAAGGCGATGATCGAACTGGGCTTTCCGGTCGGCCGCCCTTCGAAACGGGGGTTGACCACGTAGTCCACTCCGTCGACGATCTCGCGGGCGATCTCCGGCAACCGTTTGGGCGTCGGCTCGCCCGTGATGTTGGCCGAGGTCGAGACGATCGGCCGGCCGAAACGGCGCAACAGCCCCTGGCAGAATTCGTGGTCGGGAATACGCACGCCGAGCGTTCCCTCTTCGGGGATAAGATTCGCGGCCACGCCCGCGGCACCCGGCAGGATCAGCGTCAGCGGCGAGGTGGCCATCTCCTGCACCTCGAAGGCGATGCCGGGGGCACGGTCGACGTAGCCCACGGTCATATCGGCCGACGCGCACAGGACGAGCATCGATTTCTTGTTCTGGCTGCGTTTGAGCGCGTAGATGCGCGCCACGGCCTCCTCGTTCGTGGCGTCGCAGCCGATGCCCCATACCGTGTCGGTCGGGTAGAGAATCAGCCCTCCCTTGCGGAGTACCTCCGCTGCGGCGTCGATCTCGCGCCGCAGCGCATCGTTCTTCTGCGTAGGCATGGCGCGGGCGGTTATTTGACGGGCAGTACCTCGATCCAGTAGTCGTCGGGATCGTTGATGAAGTAGAGCCCCATGTCGTGGTTTTCGTAGCATACCCACCCGCGCGAACGGTGGTACTCGCGCACGGCGTCGTAGTCGCCCTCCACGCGCAGGCAGAGATGGCTTTCGTTTTCGCCCAGCTCGTAGGCGCGGCCGGCATGGTCGCGCAGCCACGTCAGCTCGAGGCGGAATCCCGTCCGGTCGTCGCCCAGATAGGCCAGCACGAAGCTGCCGTCGGCGGCCTCCTTGCGTTTGATCTCGTGCAGCCCCAGCGCCTCGCGGTAAAAGGCCAGGCTGCGGTCGAGGTCGGTGACGTTGATGTTGAAATGGTCGAATCTCCCTTTGATTTCCATAGTGACAAGACTTTTTGGTCGATGCAAATGTAGCCAAAAAACGGCAAATCCCGCGCCGCCGGTATATAAAATCGTTGCCGCCGCAGCCCGGACGGAAGCAAAAAGAAAAGCCGCCACAACCGTGGCGGCTTTTCTTTCGTGCGACGACCGCTATTTGGTCATACGCTTCTCCTTGATACGAGCCTTCTTGCCGGTCAGCTTGCGCAGGTAGTAGATACGTGCGCGACGCACGACACCCACCTTGTTGACCTCGATGTGCTCGATGTGGGGCGAATAGAGGGGGAAGATACGCTCGACGCCCACACCGTTGGAAATCTTGCGGATCGTGAACATCTTGGTCTTGCCCGAACCCTTGATCTGGATAACCACGCCGCGGAAACTCTGCACACGCTCCTTGTTACCCTCGACGATCTTGTACGATACGGTGATCGTATCGCCTGCCTTGAACTGGGGCACGTCGGCCTCGCCCTTCGTCCACAACTGCTCGTTTACGAGCTTGATGATTGCATCCTTGTTCATAGCTGCAACTTTCGTTTAATGATTTCAGCGCTCAACATTGCCGCTGTGCCGGGGCTACCATACCGGCCCATTGTCCGCTAATCCCGCATCCGGATTCTCCGCCGCAGCCTCGGAATCCTCCGCCTTCGACCCTGCACCCTATGCAAGAGGTTGTTACACTCCCGTTGGGGAGGGCAAAGGTAAACAAAAATTCCGATTCCCGCCAAATCTTTCCGTCGAAAAACGCCGGCGGCGGGAAAAACGGTTTCGGACGGTGCGCCGCGACCGCCGTCCTGAACGATGAATCCGACCCCGCAGGGCCGGATTCGCATGGTCGTTCGCAGTCGTCGGGCATTATGTCGGAATCGGTGATATACAGTCCGTTGCGGTCTTCGTAGTGGTAGCGGCGCTTCGGTTTCTGTGTCCGCCGGACGGGTCGCATCGTCGATCCGCAGCGGAACTTTGGCGTTCGGCTCCGCCGCGACCTCGTCCGTCGCCTATACGAAGGGATACTTCACGACTTCGGCTTTCAGCAGACGGCCGCGCACCTCGACGGCGATCACCGTTCCCGGTGCGGCGTGCTCCGCCGCGACGTAACCCAGGCCGATGCCGACTTTCAGCGACGGCGACATCGTGCCCGACGTGACATGGCCGATTTCGGCACCTTCGACGGTTTTGAGCGGATAGCCGTGGCGCGGAATGCCGCGGTCGATCAGTCTGAATCCGACCAGCTTGCGCTTCACCCCTTCGGCTTTGAGCCGTTCCATGCGGTCGCGGTCGATGAACTCCTTGCCCTCGGCGAACTTGGTGATCCAGCCCAGTCCTGCTTCGAGCGGCGAAGTGGTGTCGTCGATATCGTTGCCGTAGAGGCAGAATCCTTTTTCCAACCGCAGCGTGTCGCGGGCACCCAATCCGATGTTTTTCAGTCCGTACTCCTCGCCGGCCTTCCACAGCGCCTCCCACAACCGGTCGGCGTCGGCGTTGCAGGCGTAGATCTCGCAGCCGCCCGAGCCGGTGTACCCCGTGATCGAGAGGATAGCCTCGCAGCCAGCGACCTCGGTCTGTTCGAAGGTGTAGTAGGGCATCTGCTCGACGGGATGATCGACCAGCTTCTGTACGATCTTCATCGCCAGCGGCCCCTGTACGGCCAGCTGGCAGATGTTGTCCGAAGCGTTTTCCAGTTCGGTGCCCGGCCGCATCCCGAAAGCTTCGCCCTCGCGGCAGATGTGGGCCCAGTCCTTGTCGGTGTTGGCCGCATTGACACAGAGCATGTATTTCTCGTCCGTGAACTTATAGACCAGAATGTCGTCCACGATGCCGCCCCGCCCGTTGGGCATGCAGGAGTACTGCACCTTGCCCGGAAAGAGTTTGGACACGTCGTTGGTGGTGATGCGTTGCAGCAGATCGAGCGCCTTGGGGCCCTTGACCCAGATTTCGCCCATGTGGCTCACGTCGAAGACGCCCGCGCACTTACGCACGGCGAGATGTTCGTCGTTGATGCCCGTGAATTCGATGGGCATGTCGTATCCCGCGAATTCGGCCATCTTCGCGCCGGCCGCGACGTGATACTTGTGAAAAGCGGTGGTTTTCATAGCTGTTATGTGTTTTTTCGTGTTTACTCCCTGCGTTTGACGCCCAGCCGCGGACAGCGGTGGAACTCCTTTTCGCGGTCGAACAGGTAGCGGTAGGTGGTGTGCACTTTGTGCAGCGATGCGCAGACGTAGGTCTGGATCATGCGGTTCATCACGGGGTTGAAGTCGCCGATCCATGCCAGCTCCATCGTCTTGTAGCGGCTCTGGCTCTCTTCGAGGAAGTGCCAGAATTTGGTCATGATGCCCGATTCGACCCCTTTGCCGTGGAATTCGGGGGTGATGCCGAAGATGATGCCGAAGATGCGGTCGCACGAGCGGCGCACTTTCAGATCCCACATCAGCCGCAGTTTCTGCCACCAGCCGAATTTGCCGTTGAACTTGCCGATCAGGCGGTTGAGGTCGGGCACGGTGATGAAGAATCCGATCGGTTCGTCGTTGAAGTAGGCGAAAATGATGATGTCGGGATCGATGATCGATTTCATCGACCGCATGAGTTGCTGCGCCTGCGCCTTGTCCATGGGCTTGACGCCCGAAAAGAGCGCCCACGCCTTGTTGTAGATGATGCGGAAGTTTTCGGCCGCCTCTTCCAGATTGCGCATGTCGATGTTTTCGAAGCGGTAGCCCGGCGTGGCCATGAGCCGTTCGGTGCGGGCGAAGATCTGCCGGTTGGCCTCCGAATCGTTCACGCGCCAGATGTAGGTGTTCTGGTTGAAGTAGTTGCGGAACCCGTAATGTTCGAACAACTCCTTGTAGTAGGGCGGATTGTAGGGGTTGGCGTAGAGGGGCTGGAATTCGTAGCCTTCGACGAGCAGTCCCCACCACGTGTCGCGCGGGCCGAAGTTGATCGGGCCGTCCATGGCCTCCATGCCGCGGCTGGCCAGCCACATGCGCGCCGCGTCGAAGAGCAGGTCGGCGACCTCCTGGTCGTTGATCGCCTCGAAGAAGCCGCAGCCGCCGGTCGGCTGCTCCTCGATGGCCGCCTGTTCGCGGTTGTAGAAAGCGGCGATGCGCCCCACCGCTTCGTTCTTGCGGTTGCGTACCAGCCAGCGAATCGCTTCGCCGTCGCCGAAAAGCGGATTGCGGGCGGGATCGAAGACCTTTTCGATATCCTCGTCGAGCGGGCACACCCAGTTGCGGTTGCCTTTGTAGATGCGTTTGGGCAGGTTCAGGAATTCGCGCGCCAACTGGGGCGAGGTCACCTCCTGCAAGGTATATTTCGACTTGTTCGCCATCGGGAAAGAAGTTTATATCATACAAAGATACGAATAAGTGAGGGCAATGTCAAATTTATTCGGACATTGCCGAGCGAAAGTAGCTTCGGCGCAGTCAAAAATACGAAAAAGTTTGGAAAGTGAATAAATCATCGTTGCGCGGAGCGCACCATAACTTCCGCATTGCACCGGAGGAGGGAACGGATCGGACGAAGGAGGGAACGCCCGTCGTTCACACGATCGCTCCGGGCTCTCGCGCCGGTGTCGCCGCTGCTTCCGCTTTTTTCGCGGTGCATTCGGGCAGGCATCCGGCCCGAAGCGAGTTGCAGCCGCGGTCTGACCGGACGCGACACGGAGGAAATTGTCCGATTCCCGAGCCCTGCGGCGGGAATTCCTTGGAGAATGCGAAACAAAACGTTATATTTGTTGAGGCTTACCGACTTTTAGGATTCGAAAGATGCGCTGGTATTCGAACATGAGCGGGAACGGCGGATTTTTCACGAAAAACGAACGAATGAAATACAACGCAGAGACAGGGCCGACGGACGGCGAACGGACATCGGGCTACGAGTTCATGAAGCACCGCATCCGCAAGATTCTGCTGGTATGTTGCAGCTACGACGGGTACATTCTGGAAGAGGACGGCCATATCGAGCAGCAGATCAACCAGGAGTACATCGACCTGAACATGTCCAACCCGCCGGCGCTGCTGCGCGTCAGCTCGACGGCCGAGGCGCTCGACCTGCTCCGCGAGGACGATCGGTTCGACTTCATCCTCACGATGTACAACGTGGGCGAACCCGACGTGTTCGACTTCGCCAAGATCGTCAAGGAGCGCCACCGGCATATCCCTGTCGTGTTGCTGACCAGTTTCTCGAAGGACATCTACCGCCGTATCGACGAGCGCGACGCTTCGGGCATCGACTACATCTTCTCGTGGAGCGGCAATACCGATCTGGTGATCGGCATCATCAAACTCATCGAGGATGCGATGAACGCCGAGGAGGACATCCTCACAGGGGGCGTGCAGGCCATCCTGCTCGTCGAGGACTCGGTGCGTTTCTATTCGACCTATCTGCCGGCGCTCTACAAGCTGATCCTGCAACAGAACACCGAGTTCCTGAAAGACGCCTTCAACGAACAGCAGCAGATCCTGCGCAAGCGCGCCCGTCCTAAAATCCTGCTGGCGACCAATTACGCCGATGCCGTGGCGCTCTACGAGCGATATAAGAAAAACCTGCTGGGCGTCATCTCGGACGTGGGGTTCGTGCTGCACAAGGGCGACTCCCCTTCGACCGAGAAGCTCGACGCGGGCATCGACCTGTGCCGGCTGGTGAGGGCCGACAACCCGTTGATGCCGGTGCTGCTGCAATCGTCGCAGACGGCCTTCGCCGCGCAGGCGCGCGAGTTGGGTGCAGGGTTCATCGCCAAGAATTCGAAGACGCTGTTGCAGGAGTTGTCGGACTTCATCGCCGCTCGGTTCGCCTTCGGCGATTTTCTCTTCAAAGACCTCTCGACGGGGCGTGTGATCGGCCGGGCGAAGGATCTCCACGAGATGCAGCGGCTCGTCGCGTCGGTTCCCGACGACGTCTTCGAGTACAACACCTCGCAGAACAACCTTTCGAAATGGCTCTACTCGCGCGGACTGTTTCCGCTGGCCGCGTCGATCCGCCAGCTCAACAAGAGCCATTTCCGGACGACCGAAGAGCATCGCGCGGCGCTCGTGACGCTCATCCGCGACTACCGCACGCTGCTGGGGCAGGGCGTGGTAGCCAAATTCGATCCCGCGACCTACTCCGACGCCATCGCTTTCGCGCGTATCGGCGAGGGGTCGCTCGGCGGCAAGGCGCGCGGACTGGCCTTCATGAACAGCATGCTGGTGAAATACTGCCAGTACGCCAAATACGAGAACGTCCGCGTGACGATTCCCCGCACGGTGGTGGTGGCGACCGACTATTTCGACGCCTTCATCCGCAACAACGGGCTGGAATACGTGCTCACCACCGAGATGACCGACGAGGAGATTCTCTCGGAGTTCGTCAGTTCGACGCTTCCCTACAAGCTGCGCGAGGCGCTGAAAGCCTACGTGCGCACGGTGAGCGGGCCGCTGGCGGTGCGGTCGTCGTCGAAGCTGGAAGATTCGCACTACCAGCCCTTCGCCGGCATCTATTCGACCTATATGATCCCCTATACGGAGGGGAACGAAGACCGCCAGTTGCGTCTGTTGCAGAAGGCGATCAAGAGCGTCTACGCATCGACCTATTTCGCGGCGTCGAAGGCCTACGTGCAGTCTTCGCAGAACCTGATCGCCGAGGAGAAGATGGCCGTCGTGATCCAGGAGGTGTGCGGCACGGAGCAGGACGGGCTCTTCTTCCCCACGCTCTCGGGCGTGGCGCGGTCGATTAACTACTACCCCATAGGCGACGAGACGCCCGAAGAGGGGGTCTGCAACATCGCTCTCGGACTGGGCAAACTGGTCGTCGACGGCGGCCGCACGCTGCGTTTCTCGCCCCGCTACCCGCAGAAGGTGCTGCAAACCTCCACGCCCGAACTGGCGCTGCGCGATACGCAGAACGAGGTGCTGGCGCTCGACCTGCGCCCCGAAGCGTTCCGCACGTCGACCGACGATGCGGTCAACATCCGGCGGCTGACGCTGCGCGAGGTGGCTCCGATGCGCCAGACGCGCTTCGTGGCTTCGGTGTGGGACCGCGAGAACGACCGCATCTCCGATTCGCCGATGGACGAGGGGCGCAAGGTGATTACCTTCAACGCCATTCTCAAATACAACACCTTTCCGCTGGCGGACATCGTGCGCGACATCCTGCGTCTGGGCGTCGAGGAGATGCGCTGTCCGGTCGAGGTGGAGTTCGCCGTCAACATGGACGTCCCTTACGGGCAGCAGCGGATCTTCAATCTGTTGCAGATCCGCCCGATCATCGACAACAACGACAACCGCGCGCTCGACTGGCGCCGCGTGCCGACCGACGATGCGCTCATCTATGCCCGAAACGCGCTGGGCGTGGGCAACATGAACGACATCCGCGACATCGTCTACGTGAAGCCCGAACGTTTCGACTCGCTCTCGACGCAGGCGATCGCGGGCGAGCTCGACGCGCTCAACGCGCGGATGCGCGAAGCCGGTCGCGGTTACATCCTCGTCGGGCCGGGGCGGTGGGGGTCGAGCGATCCCTTTCTGGGCATTCCGGTCAAGTGGCAGCAGATCACCGAGGCGCGCGTGATCGTCGAATGCGGATTGGAACGCTTCCGCGTCGAGCCGAGCCAGGGGACGCACTTTTTCCAGAACGTCACTTCGCTGGGCGTGGGTTATCTGACGATCAACCCCTTCATGGGCGACGGGCGGTTCGATGCGGAGCGGCTCGGTGCGATGCCGGCGGCCGAGGAGGGCGAATATCTGCGGCGCGTGAGCTTCCCCGCGCCGCTGTGGGTCTATATCGACGGGCGCTCCAACAAGGGGATCGTGCGCACCGAACCTCCCGCCGGGGAGGAGTAGACGCGACGCGGAGGCGGGCGTCCTGCGGGACGGCCCTGCAAATGTATCGAACGGTCGAAACGAAAGAAGAAAAAACGATGGCGGACAACTATCTCGAACGAAGAATGGAGGCTTATCGGGCGCAGCCGGCGGCGCAACCGCGTCGGGCGGCGACGCTGGAACGGCTGCTGACCAGGAACCGCAGCGTGCGCGGTTACGACGCCCGGTTCGTCGTGCGGGCGGACCAGCTCCGCAGCATCGTCTCCGTCTGTACGAAAATCCCTTCTGCGCGCAACCAGCAGGTATTGCGCTTCCGGCTCGTGCTGGCGGACGAGGCCCCCGGGGTGCTGGCGCACGTCCGCATGGGCGGTGCGCTGCCCGAACTGCATCTGCCGCTGGCGGGCACGGAACCCAACGCCTTCATCGTCGTCTGTTCGACGGTGCCCGAAGACCGCTGGGTCGACATCGATCTGGGCATCGCCGTGCAGAGCATGTTGCTCCGGGCCGTCGAGATCGGACTCAACGGGCTCTGTATCGGCGCGTTCGACCGCGATGCGATTCGGAAGAGGCTGCGGCTGCCCTGCGAACCGCTGCTGATCCTCGCCGTCGGAAAGAGCGCCGAACGGATCGAGCGGGTCGAGATCGGCGCCGGCGGCGATCGGCGTTACTATCGTTCGGAGGGCGTCCACTATGTCCCCAAGATTCGGGCCGAGGAGCTGATTATCGATTCGGATTCGGCGGAAACCGGCGATAAATCGTAAAAATAATAGCTCTATCGGTTACATATCGTCGGAAATTTGTTTATATTTGTAATGATCGAAAACGATTATCGCCGACCAATCCTAAATAACGATGATACTATGGATGTGAACAAACTTATGGCTGAACTCGAGCGCAGGCACCCGGGTGAAAGCGAGTATTTGCAGGCCGTCCGCGAGGTACTGACGACCGTCGAGGAGACCTACAACCGGCATCCCGAATTCGAGGCGAACAAGATCGCCGAGCGGATCGTCGAACCCGACCGCAGTTTCACCTTCAAGGTGGTGTGGGTCGACGACAGGGGTTGCGTGCAGGTCAACACCGGTTACCGCTTCCAGTTCAACAACGCCATCGGCCCCTACAAGGGCGGGCTGCGGTTCCACCCTTCGGTCAACCCCTCGATCCTGAAATTCCTCGGCTTCGAGCAGATCTTCAAGAACGCGCTGACGACGCTCCCGATGGGCGGTGCGAAGGGCGGTTCGGACTTCAACCCCAAGGGCAAGTCCGACGCCGAAGTGATGCGCTTCTGCCAGGCCTTCATGGTCGAACTGTGGCGTCACATCGGCCCTGAGACCGACGTTCCGGCCGGTGACATCGGCGTGGGCGGCCGCGAGATCGGCTACCTCTACGGCATGTACCGCAAGCTGGCGCGCGAGAATACGGGCGTGCTCACGGGCAAGGGGATGACCTACGGCGGTTCGCTCATCCGTCCCGAGGCGACGGGCTTCGGCGCCGTCTATTTCCTGCGCCAGATGCTCGAAACGGCCGGTATGGAGATCGAAGGGAAGGTGATCGCCATCTCGGGCTTCGGCAACGTGGCGTGGGGCGTGGCGACCAAGGCGACCGAACTGGGCGCGAAGGTCGTGACGATCTCGGGCCCCGACGGCTACATCTACGATCCGGCCGGACTGGACAAGGAGAAGATCGCCTACATGCTCGAACTGCGCGCGTCGAACAACGACGTGGTGGCCCCCTATGCCGACAGGTTCGCCGGCTCGACCTTCTTCGCGGGGCGCAAGCCGTGGGAGCGGAAGGTCGACATCGCCATGCCGTGCGCCACGCAGAACGAACTCGACGGCGAGGATGCCAAGCAACTGATCGCCAACGGAGTGAAGGTCGTGGCCGAGGTTTCGAACATGGGCTGCCGCCCCGAGGCGATCGACGCCTTCATCGCGGCGAAGATCCCCTACGGGCCGGGCAAGGCGGTCAACGCCGGCGGCGTCGCCACGTCGGGATTGGAGATGAGCCAGAACTCGATGAAATACAACTGGACGGCCGAGGAGGTCGACGCGCGGCTGCACCACATCATGTCGTCGATCCACCACGCCTGCCTGGAATACGGCACCGAGGAGGGTTATATCAACTACATGAAGGGCGCCAACATCGCCGGCTTCATGAAGGTCGCCAAGTCGATGGTCGAGCAGGGCGTGCTCTGATACCGGCCGCGGCCGCGAAGATGCCTTCTGCCGTTCGGCGGTTGGCCGTCGGCAGGAGATATGACGGCTGAACGAAACGCATCCGGACATCGAGCGATGTCCGGATGCCTCTTTATATCCGGTCGAACCGGTGCGTGCGTCGGCCGATCCGCAGTCCGGCGGATTTCAGGGTGCCGGCGGGAACCGCTGCTGCTTTCGGATAATCTTGCCGCTTCGGGATACGCCCTCGATAGAGATGTCATAATCGGCGGGAGCATCGGTGGTATAAAACTCGACGGTAGCCTGCCCCAGATCATCGAGCTTGACGACAGGATTCCAGTAAAGCGTCGTGCGATAGTCGGGCGTATTGGTTCTACGTTTCTCTTCGGTGTCGTATGTCGGAGAGTAAAACTCCGCAGGGGTTTGATAACCCAATGGCGTCACTACGCTTACGTCCGGCGATGGTGCAGCGGCATACGCTTCGGCCAGCGCTTTTCCCTTTTTCATGGTAATGGCTATGATGCCGCCTTTGAGGTTCGTCCCCCAATAGGTCGTCTGGTTGCGGTCGATCAGGTCGATACGTGCTACCTGTTCGATCGGGTAATACAAACAATCGGGGACATTATCAAAATCATCGAAATACTGCATACCTCGTTTCCATTCGTCATTTTGTACTTTTTCTCTATAGTCTGCAGCTGCTTGTCTGAGATCTGAAGCAGAACCGCCATTCCGTGCAATATTTCCTATTGCAACCAAAGCTCTCAAAGCACCTGCGGAGATTGCTTTGCCAGAGTCGTAATCCAAACTATTTACTTCCCTTCCATCTTGCTTTTCAGATAACATACCAACCGTTTCCTCTAATCTTCCGTCGACCATAAAGGCCGGTTTGTGCCCACGGTATAATACCCTTCGTCCCATGACCTGCATTCCGGGCATCTTCTCGATGAAGTCGAGGATCGTCCCTGCGCTGACCTCCTTGATCTGCTCTGCGTTCCACGACCGTGCTGCCAGGCGGTGTTCCGGCGCGTTTTCGTCGATGTCGTCGTCCCAGGGTTTTGCCGTCACGACCACGGTGTCGATGACGATATTCCGCATGTCTGCCGTGCCGCGCTGCTCGATATACCTTCGCGCCTGCGCCACGTAGGTCGGATCGGGCTGCCGCAGGCGTGGCAGCGTGCGGTATTCGGGAAACGAATCGGGCGTGATGAGAATCCGCGCGTCGGTGATCGTCCGCCCTCGGACGGTGGGGCGCAGCACGAAGGTCGTGCTGTCGGGGAAGTCGAACCCGTTGAGTGCGAACGACCCGTCCTCGGCGATGGGAGCCGAGGTGGCGTAGCCGCTCTGGGGTACCAGCAGCCGCATCGTGTAGCGGTCGAGCTTCTTCTTTTTGGAGAACATGGTCGTGCGCTCGATGCGTCCCGCGATCTCCTGTCCCGCCTCCAACGGGTAATAAGGCTCCTTGTATTCGTCGCGCAGGAGCTTCGGCACGTCGTACCTGCGCCAGCCCTGCGTAAGCAGCAGTTCGTCGAGCCCCTCGTCGCCCTGCGCGTTGTCGGGCGCGAAGTACCAGTCGGGGTCTTCGATCACACCGCGCAGCTCGGAAGAGAGCATCAGCGTGGAGTAGATGCCCGCCGTCGCTACGGGAGCCGCCGCCTTGCGGTCGGTGACGGCGACGGCGAAGTCGCCCTGTGCGGGTCGGCGTTTGGTGTCGTGCACCTCGAAATGCAGCGTTACCTTCGAACGCTGCTGCAACGTGCCCTCCTGCCGCATCGTCACCTCGGCCTCTTCGTCGCGGCGGTTGAAGACCAGCCGCTCGGAGTAGGCTTCGCCCGTGGGGCTGAGCAGCAGGATCTGGTAGAGGCCGCCCGGCAGTTCGTCGCGCAGGAAGGTGAGCGATGCGTGCTGCGGGTTCCACTCCTTGTAGTAGCATTGCGTGCCGCAGCGGTGGACGAGGAGCTTCAATCCCTGCGGCCGCCACTTTTTAGCCGAACGGACGGATACGACGAAGGAGGTGTCGTTGGGCTCGACGCGCAGGACGAAGGTGAGGTCGTTGGCTTCGGGCAGGTCGAAGCGCCGCGCCTTGCCGCCCGATGTCTGGACGCATTCGGCCGTGTAGCGCCGGCCGGGCCGCGGCGTGAACTCGAACGACCCCATGCCGGCGTGGCGCGAGGCGAAACGCGCGACGGTGCGGCCACGGTCGTCGCGCACGGTTCCCGTCACCTGCCGCGAAAGTCCGTCCTTGCCCAGGGCCTTGAACCCCACGCGGCAGGGCTGTCCGTCGATGAGGTAGCCGCCTTCGGGGAAGAAGGCCACGTCGAAGGGGCCTGCCGCCGTGCGGCGCCGTCGTTTTTCGGGTTGTCGGTAGGGATTGACCGAAAGGGGTTTCGAGAAGAGATAGTCGCCGCCGAGGTTGCGCATGTAGAGCGTGTAGGCGCACAGCACGTATTCGTCCTGCGCGAGCGTCGCGGGCAGAGGCAGGTAGCCGGCATAGACGCCGCCGCGTTGCAGAATCTTGATGCGGCGCACGAGCAGGTTGTCCGTCGTGCGAAGCTCCACGTAGACGTAGCGGCTCGCCGTGAGCGGTTCGAGCGTCGCGGCGTCGACGCAGTGCGCCCGCAGCCACACCGTGTCGCCCGCGATATAGGCGTCGCGGTCGGTCGTCACGTGAATCTTCTCCTGCGGAAAATTACGGATTTGCTCCAAAAACGGGTTCTTCTGCGCGTGCAGCGCTTGGAGCGTTCCCAGCAGGAACAGTGCCGCAGCACTCAAAATGCCCCCCCCCTCCATATCGTATCATAGCTGTTCGAATTGCCTAACTATCCGCAAGATAATAAAAAATTGCGGATCGTGCAAATCGGTAGCGCAGGAAGCGGGGCGGCTCGTGGTGATCTTTTGCCTCCGCCAGCTTCGGGGAGCGGCAAAAGCGCGGCGGGAACTCCGTGCGATTATCGACCGCCGATCGGTTTTTCGGGCGGCGTCATGCGTTTGAGCCGTCCGTAGACGTAGACGAAGGCGGGGACGAGGAAGAGGTCGGCGGCGATCCACGCCGTGGGATCGCCGAAGCAGACGGCGATGTAGCCCAGGGCCGGTACGGCCCACAGGCTGACCGCCGTGCGGGCGATCATCTCCGAGACGCCCGACAGCATCGCCAGATTCGTGTAGCCTGCGCCCTGGATCGTATAGCGCAGGATGCAAAGCAGGCCGAGCACCGGCAGGAAATAGCTCGCCACGTGGAGGAACAGCCGCGTGTCGGCGAGAATCTCGCTCTGCGACGGATCGATAAAGAGCCGCGCCAGCAGGTCGGAACCGGCCATCAGCACGACGAAGGCGAAGAGTGCGTAGCCGAGCATCAGCCCCGCGGCGACCTTGATGCCCTGCCAGATGCGTTCGGGCTTCACGGCGCCGTAGTTGTGGCCCGTGTAGGTGGCCATCGCCATGCCGAGGCTCTCGAAAGGCGAGATGACGAACATCTTGATGCGCACGCCGGCCGTGAAGGCCGCCACGCAGGCCGAGCCGAGGGCGTTGTTGGCGCTTTGGAGCATGATGCTGCCGATGGCCGTGATCGAGAACTGCAATCCCATCGGCAGTCCGATCGCCAGCAGCGTGCGGGCGTGCCGCGAGCGGAACCGCCGTTCGTCGCGCGTGCTGCGCAGAATCTCGAAATGGCGGTGCATGTAGGCGAAGCAGAGCGCGGCTGAAACGCCCTGCGAAACGACTGTCGCCACGGCCGCTCCCAGCACGCCCCAGCCGAGCGTGAGGATGCAGAAGAGGTCGAGCGCGATGTTCAGCACCGTCGAGAAGAGCAGGAACCAGAAGGGCGTGCGGCTGTCGCCCAATGCGCGGATGATGTTCGACAGCAGGTTGTAGAAGAAGGTGCAGGGGATGCCGATGAAGGTGACCAGCAGGTAGAGGTAGGCGTCGCGGAAGATGTTGTCGGGGGTGCGCATCGCATGCAGGATGTCGGCGCACCAGATGCTTGTGACGATCGCCACGGTCACCGAGATGCCGACGGCCAGCCGCAGGGCGTTGGCCACGTAGCGGCGCATGTCGGCGTAGTCGTGCGCGCCGAAGCGCTGCGCCACCGGAATGCCGAATCCGCAGCAGCAGCCGTTGCAGAATCCCAGGATGAGGAAGATCACCGAACTGCTGGCGCCTACGCCCGCCAGGGCGTCGATCCCCAGAAACTGGCCCACGATGGCCGCGTCGACCAGCGAATAGGTCTGTTGCAGCAAGTTGCCCAGCAGCAGGGGCAGCGTGAAATTGAGAATCAGGGGCAGCGCCGGCCCCGTGGTCATCTCCCGGGATGTCGTCATAGTGAAAAAACCTCTCGCCTAAACCGCAGCAAAGATACGCAAACGGATGCGAAAGTGGTACGTTCGGCCGGCGATTTCGTCCGAAAAACGGCGGGCGGCCTTTCAGAACCGCCCGCAGAGGTTATCGTGCGTCGCGGCACGAACACGTCTGCCGTCGCCGCAGGGCGCGGATCGCCTCGCCGCCCAGTGCGATGAGCGAGGTGAGCCCCACGATCCAGGCCCACTCCTGCCACGAGAGCGGGACGGTGCGGAAGACCTCGCCGCCTAGTTCGACGATGAGCCATTGCCCCAGCGCGATGAGCGCCAGCACGGTGAGGAACGTCCGGCTGTGCGCGATGCCGTGGCTCGCCGCGCATCCGGCTTCGAATCCTTTGGCGTTGAACAGGTTCCAGAATTGCAGGAAGACGAAGGTCGTGAAGAATACCGTGAGCTGGCGCACGGTGGGCTCGCCCGTCGTGTAGAGCCACCAGCCGAGCATTCCGAGCAGGACGACCACGAAGATCGAGCCGCAGGTGGCGATCGTGCGCACCATCGCCCGCGAGACGATGCTCGCATCGCGCCGGCGGGGGCGTTCGCGCATCACTTCGTGCTGCGGCGGCAGCGATGCCATGGCCATGGCCGCCAGCGTGTCCATGATGATGTTGACCCACAGGATCTGCGTCACCGTGAGCGGCATTTCGGTCTCCATGACCGAGCCGGCGAGGAAGACGACGATCGCCGCGAAGTTGATCGTGAGCTGGAAGAGGATGAACCGCTGGATGTTGCGGTAGAGCGAGCGCCCCCACATGACGGCCGTTGCGATCGAGCGGAACGAATCGTCGAGCAGCGTGATGTCGCTGGCGTCCTTGGCCACCGACGTGCCCGAACCCATCGAAAGGCCCACGTTGGCGAAGTTGAGCGCCGGCGCGTCGTTCGTGCCGTCGCCCGTCACGGCGACCACCTCGCCCTGCTGCTGCAACAGCCGCACGAGCCGCTGTTTGTCGAGCGGCCGCGCCCGCGAGAGGATTTTCAGCGAACCGATGCGGGCGAGCAGCTCTTCGTCGCTCGCGGCTTCGAACTCGACGCCCGTCATGCGGTTGCGATCCGTATCTTCGGCATCGTTCCACAGTCCGATCTGGCGGGCGATTTCGGTGGCGGTGGCGGCCGTGTCGCCCGTCACGATCTTGACGGCGATGCCGGCCGACATGCACTCCGCTACGGCGGCGGGAACCTCTTCGCGCACGGGATCGGCGATCGCCGCGACGGCCGCCAGGCGGTACGGCTCCTCCGCCTCTTCGATCCGCGAGGCGTTCGTCGGGACGTAGGCCAGCGCCAGCGTGCGCATGGCGCGGCGCTGCATACCCAGCAGCTGTTCCTGAATTTCGGCGGGGACCGTCGCGGCGTCGCAGCGGGCGAGCACCACTTCGGGCGCACCCTTTATGAGCAGAAACCGCTCCCGTGTATCGCATCGCTCAATGAGCGTAGCCATGTATTTGCGTTCGGTCGAGAAGGTCAGCCGGTCGAGAATCCGCACCCCTTCGCGCAGTGCGGCGTAGTCGCCGTTTTCGCGCCGGAGCCATTCGAGCAGCGCGCCTTCGGTGGGGTTGCCCAGCGGACGGCCGTCGGCGTCGAGGAAGGCGGTCGAGTTGGCCGCCACCGACTCGCCGAGCAGCCGCTCGTCGGGAAGCCCGTAGCGGATGATCTCCTGCACGCGCATCCGGTTCTGGGTGAGCGTGCCCGTCTTGTCGGTGCAGATGACCGTCACGGCACCCATCGTTTCGCAGGCGTGCATCTTGCGCACGAGATTGTTGGTTTTGAGCATCCGCCGCATCGAGAGCGCCAGCGAGAGGGTGATGCTCATCGGCAATCCTTCGGGAACGGCCATGACGATCATCGCCACCGAGACCATGAAGCAGTTGAGCACGATGCGCACCACGTGGGGCCACGGCGCATCGGCCAGCCCTTCGACGAGGAAGGCCTTGCCGATCAGAATGACGAAGATCAGCACCGACAGCGCGATGCCCACCTTGCCGATCTGCCGCGAAAGGCGTGTCAGCTGGCGGTGCAGCGGCGTCTGTTCGCCGCTCTGGACGGTCGCCTGTTCGGTGACGCGGCCCGCTTCGGTGGCGTCGCCGACGGCCGTGACGACCATGCGGCCGTATCCGTCGCGCACGGTCGTGCCGCGCAGCAGCCGGTTGGAGGGGTAGGTCGCTTCGGGGTCGAAGAGCTCCTCGTCGACGTACTTCGCCGTTTCGGGTTCGCCCGTGAGCGTCGACTCGTCCATTTGCAGCGATACCGCTTCGACCAGTTCGCCGTCGGCCGGCACCGTCTCGCCCGCTTCGAGGCTTACGAGGTCGCCGACGACGACTTCGCGGCGAGGAATCTCGCGCATCACGCCTCCTCGGCGTACCTTGACGGGCTGCTCGTCGTTTACACGGTTGAGCCGGCGGAACCGCCGCATGGCGTCCCACTCGAAGAGAAATCCCACGCAGGTGGCCAGCAGGATGGCGCAGAGGATGCCGATGGTTTCGGTGAAGTTGCCTTCCATGAAGGCCATGGCCAGCGACAGGGCTGCGGCGACGAGCAGCACGATGATGATCGGGTCGCGGAACTTCTCCGCGAGCAGCCGCCACGCCGAATCGTCGCGTTGCGGCGTGATGATGTTTTCGCCGTGGGCGGCGCGGCTTGCGGCCACCTCTTCGGGGGTGAGACCTTGCGGGTTGTAGGGGATCATATCCGGTTGTTTTCTGACTTGCAAAAATAATCGATCCGTCGTGCATTCGCGCGGCATGGGGCGAGATTTAACGGTTCGTTAATATCCGCCGTATGTTAACGAATCGTTAAGTCGACGGGAACTGCCGCGTCGAAGCATCGAGGCGGATGGCGATGAAGAGCAGGATGGTGAAGGCCAGCAGCGACGATCCCCCGTAGCTCATGAAGGGGAGCGGAATACCCATGACGGGCATCAGCCCGATCGTCATGCCCACGTTGACCAGCACGTGGAAGAGCAGGATCGCCGCCACGCTGTAACAGTAGACCCGCCCGAAAGGCTCCTCCTGCCGTTCGCCCATTTTCATCAGCCGCAACAGCAGCAGGCACATGACGCCGAGCACCGCGACGGCGCCCAGAAACCCCCACTCCTCGCCGACGGTGCAGAAGATGAAGTCGGTGTGTTTTTCGGGCACGAAGTTGTATTTGATCTGCGTTCCTTGCAGGAACCCCTTGCCGAAGAGGCCGCCCGAGCCGATGGCGATTTTCGACTGGTTGACGTTGTAGTCGATCCCCTGCGGTTTGTCGACGATGCCCAGGTAGCTCAGGATGCGCTCCTGCTGGTGCGGTTTGAGCACCGATTCGAAGATATAGTCGGTCGCCGGGACGAAGGCCATCGAAACGACGAAGAGTCCCGCCATGAGCAGGATGTTCATCAGCCGCGTGCGGTAGGCGTAGACCGCCACGATCGGCAGCGAAGCGAGCGTCACGGTCAGCAGGCTGCGGTAGATGTCCATCGTGCCGGGGGCGATGAGTCCCATGAACGACGAGAGGACGATGGCCGAGAGCGCCAGCGAGGCGAGGTAGACGATGCGCGAACGCCATCGGCCGTTCATCATCGCCTCCGACGCCACGCAGATCAGGATCAGCAGCACCAGCAGCGTCATGGGCGTCAGCAGGAACGAAACGATGAAGAGCGCAGCGATGAGCAGAATCGGGATGCAGAGCCACTTGTTGAGTCCTTCGCGGTAGAGGACGAAGAGGAATGCACCCAGCACGATGCCCGAACCGGTGTCGTTTTGCAGAATGGTGAGCAGCATCGGGATGCCGACGATCACACCCACGCGCAGCAGATCGCCGAAGCGGTTGATCGAGAAGGAGTAGTTGCTCATCACGCGCGCCAGTGCCAGCGCCGTGGCGATCTTGACGAATTCGACGGGCTGGATGCGCAGCGACCCCAGTTCGATCCATGACTTGGCGCCGTTGACCTCCTTGCCGGCGATCAATACGCCGATCATCACCACGATACCTATTATATATAGCGGATAGGCCCACATGTGGTAGTAGCGCACGTCGAGCAGCAGGATGACGAGCGCTACGACGAGTACGGCCGTCACCCACATGTACTGCTTGATGTAGAAGTGCGAGAAAGCGAAGAAATCGGCCGTCTCCTCGTCGAACGAAGCGGCGGTGATGCAGATGCAGCCCGCCGCGACCAGCAGCAGGTAGTAGAGGACGGCCAGAAAATCGACCCCCTGGAACAGACCGCCTTTGATTCTACTTTGCATAGGAGGGATAATGGATTTGCATGTTCTTCACCCTATCGACGAGCCACGGGCGGGTGATCGTGTCGGTGAGGTAGTACTCCTCGACGAGCGAGGCGATCGGCAGGGCGATCGTGGCGCCGAATCCGCCGTTTTCGACGTAGACCGAGATCGCGATGCGGGGATTGTCCTTCGGTGCGAACGACAGGAAGGTCGAATGGTCGCGTCCCTGCGGGTTCTGGGCCGTGCCTGTCTTGCCGCAGACGTCCCAGCCGTCGAGCCGCGCCACGGTCGAGGTGCCGCCGACGTTCACGCCGCGCCACATTCCCTCGACGATCGGTTCGAAGTGTTTGGGGTCGATCATCGTATACTGCTTTTCGTAGAAACGGCGGTCGATCGAATCGCGCCCTTCGATGCGCTTGACGATGTGGGGGATGTAGTAGTAGCCCCGGTTGGCCAGGATGGCCGCGAAGTTGGCCATTTGCAGCGGCGTGCAGCCCAGTTCGCCCTGCCCGATCGAGAGCGAGATGACCGTCAGTGCGTTCCACGAACCGTGATAGACCCGGTCGTAGTATTCGCTCGACGGGACGTAGCCCGCCCCTTCGTCTAGAAAGTCGGATTCCAGCTTGCGGCCGAAGCCGAGGCTGTTGACGTAGGTTTTCCACATGTCGAAGCCGTGTTCGACGTCTTCGTAACGGCGGTTTTCGAGGATGTTGCGCAGCACGTAGCAGAAGTAGGCGTTGCACGAGTTGGCCACCGCCCCGCGCAGGTCGAGCGGCGAGGCGTGGGCATGGCATTTCATCATGCGGTGGCCGTAGCGGAATCCTCCGTTGCAGGAGTAGCGGTCCGCCGGCGTGAGCACGCCCTCTTGCAGTCCGATGAGCCCCTGCACCAGCTTGAAGGTCGACCCCGGAGGATATTTCGCCTTCACGGCGCGGTTGAACATCGGCTGACGTTTGTTGTAGAGCATTTTCATGTAGTTGTTGCCCCTGTGGCGGCCTACCATTTCATCGGGGTCGAACGTGGGCGAGGAGACCATCATCAGGATCTCGCCCGTCGAAGGCTCGATCGCCACGGCGGCACCCACCTTGCCCCGCATCAGCTCTTCGGTGAAGGCTTGCAGGCGGGCGTCGATCGTCGTGACGATGTAGCTGCCCGGTTCGGGCAGTGAATCGAACATGCCGTCCATGTAGGAGCCCTTGACCACGCCGTGCGTGTCGATCTCGTTGATCTTGACGCCGTTCTTGCCGCGCAGTACCTCTTCGTAGGCCTTTTCGACGCCGCTTTGGCCGATGTAGTCGCCGGCGCGGTAGCGGGGGTTGCGTTTGAGTTGCGCGGCGTTGATTTCGCCTACGTCGCCCAGCAGGTTGCCGCCGATCTTGCGCGGATAGCTGCGTATGGTGCGGTAGACGGTGTAGAACCCCGGGAAGTTGTTTTCGTCGAAGCGCAGTTTCACTTCGCTGGAAATGAAATTGGTCACCATGTAGGGGATGCGGGGGCTCATGCGGGCGTTGCGCAGCGCGCGTTCGAGTTTGGTGCGGGAGATTCCCAGCAGGTCGAGCATTTGCAGCGTGTCGAATCCTTCGCGCGGCAGCTCGCGGTAGATGACCATCAGGTCGTAGCAGGCGCGGTTCTGCGCCAGGTACTCGCCGTTGCGGTCGAAGATTTCTCCGCGCGGTGGGTATTGGACGACGTGCCGCAGCGCGTTGCCGCGCGCCAGTTTTTCGTATTTCGGGTCGATGAGCTGGATGTAGGCCAGCCGCAGGATGATGACGCCGAAGATCAGCAGCACCACCGCTTGCAGCGTGCGCATCCGCACGTATCCTTTGCGGGAGTCGGTCATATGCGCGGCGAGAGTCGGGAGGTGAATACCTGTGCGATCAGCCAGCAGAAGAAGACGCCGACCGCGGCGCTCACGCCGAGCCGCAGCAGCGTCAGCAGCGCGTGCGACCACGAGAGCGCCTCCATGTAGAAGAAGATCGCGTTGTGGAGGACGACCGTCAGGGCGAGGTAGACCGTGAAGGACTTTTCGCCCAGCCGCCGTGCCGAGGGCACGCCGCCGTCGTGGACGTTCTCCTTGCCGCAGACGAAGTTGAGAAGGTGGATACGCACGAAGGCGACGAAGACCGTGGCGATCGTGTTCACGCCGGCGGCACCCATCGTCCAGTCCATCGCGAGCCCCATCGCGAGCCCCGCCAGAAGCATCCGGATCGGTGTGGTCTCCATCGGCAGCAGCGCGATGAAAACCACGTAGACCAGCGGGTTGAGGTAGACGCTCAGCGACAGGTTGTTGAACAGAAAGATCTGCAACAGCGCCGCCACCAGAAACAGAAGTGCGTATTGTAGGGTTCGGTACATAGCTCGGTCGAAAAGTCGGGGCGTGCCCCTCCGGTTTGTGTTAAATTCCCTCTTCCAATTGCCGTTGTTCGTTGTAGTCCTGATTCTTGACGAGCACCACGTCGTGCAGCGCCGTCATGTCGGCGGCCAGGCGGATGCGCACGTCGTAGGCCGTGCGGGTCTCGTTGAGTTCGAACTCCTCGACCGTGCCGATCAGGATGCCGGCCGGGAAGTAGCGCGAGAAACTCGTCGATACGATCGTGTCGCCCCGCTCCACGGCGGCATATTTCGACAGATCGCGCATACGGACGTGCTCCGCGTCGAAACCGTCCCAGTAGATCGAGCCGAAATGGCCGTCGCCCGCCACCTCGCCGCTGGCGCGGAACGAGGTATTGAGGATCGACACGGCCACCGAATAACGATCCGAACAGCTGACGATGTAGCCCACCATGGCGCCCGAAGGGGTGACGACGGCCGTTTCGGGCGATACCTCGAAATCGCGTCCCTTGTTGAGCGTCAGCAGGTTCTCCTGCTTGTTGATCGAGTTGGCCACGACGCGGGCGGTCGTGTAGCGGTAGGGACCCGCCAAGGGCGATCCCACCGTGTCGAGGGCGGCGAAGAGCGCCTGCTCGCGATAGAACGACAGTTCGTTTTCGAGCGCTGCGACCCGTTCGAGCAGGCGTCGGTTTTCGTCGGGCAGGGCGAAGAAGCGTTTCACGCCGCGGAAAGCGCTGTGGATTCCGCCCGCCAGCCGGTTCGACTGCGTGAGGATACGTGCCTGCGTGAAGTGGGAGGAGTGCGCATAATAATTGATCGCCACCACTTCGATGATGACGAACAGAAGCGCTACATAAGTGCTCCGCAGGAATTCGAGTAGTTTGTACACCTCTCCGGTCAGGGTTTATCGGCGGGAGCTCCGGCGGACGAAGATTCCCGTTTCCGGCAGGGGCCTCAGCCTCCGCCCGCAAACGGGAACTGTTCCGGAGGTCGCCGCGGACCGCTTATTTCATCAGGAACGAGAAGCGGTCGATGTTTTTCAGTGCGATGCCCGTTCCGCGCGCGATGGCACGCAGCGGATCTTCGGCGATATGGAACGGCAGTCCCGTCTTCTCCGTAAGACGTCGGTCGAGGCCCTTGATAAGGGCGCCGCCGCCGGCCAGGTAGATGCCGTTCTTGACGATGTCGGCATAGAGTTCGGGCGGCATCGTTTCGAGCACCTTCATCAGCGCGGCGTCGAGTTTGATGAGCGATTTTTCGAGTGCGTAGGCGATTTCGTTGTAGTTGAGCGTGACGCTCTGCGGCAGTGCCGTCAGCATGTTGGGGCCGGTGACGGTGAAATCCTCCGGCTCTTCCTCCAACTTGGGTATGGCGGCACCGATGGCGCATTTGATCGCTTCGGCCGTGCGTTCGCCGATGCGGACGTTGTGCTGCTGGCGGACGTAGTTCTGGATGTCGGAAGTGAAGACGTCGCCCGCCACGGTGACCGACTCCGAGCAGACGATGCCGCCCAGCGAGATGCAAGCGATCTCGGAGGTGCCGCCGCCGATGTCGATGACCATGTTGCCTTCGGGCGCTTCGACGTCGAGCCCCGCGCCCAGCGCGGCGGCCATCGGTTCGTAGATCATGTAGACCTCGCGCCCGCCTGCGTGTTCGGCCGAGTCGCGCACGGCGCGGATCTCGACGTTGGTCGATCCCGACGGGATGCAGATCACCATTTTGATCGAGGGCGAGAAGAGATGCCCCGAACTCTTGACCTTCTTTATCATGCCGCGCAGCATCAGTTCGGTGGCCGTGAAATCGGCGATCACGCCGTCTTTCAGGGGGCGGATCGTTTTGATGTTGGGGTTGGTCTTCTCATGCATGGCGCGCGCCCGTTCGCCGATGGCGACCAGCTTGCCGGAGTGGGAGTCGATGGCGACGATCGAAGGCTCGTCCACCACCACGCGGCCGTTGTGGATGATCAGGGTATTGGCCGTACCGAGGTCGATGGCCAACTCCTGTGTCAACGAAAAAAGTCCCATATGTTTTTTCTATTTATTATCAGTATTTTAAGCGGGTTTCGCGCCGGTACGGCCGGCGTCTGGGGATCTCACTTGCAAAGATAGGAAAAAGAACGGAATATCGCTGCAACAATTTTTAAGAATTTTAACTACATTTGCCGTGTCATTGCAAAGTGTCGAATTTAATTTCTGATTTCGTTATGAAAACACTGAAACTTGATATTTCGAAGGCCGGCGTGGAGATCACTCCCCGCATGGAGGAGCGCACCCGCGAGGCGCTTTCGCTGCTCTATTCGAAGCAGGGCGCCGGCAACGATTTCCTGGGATGGGTGACCCTTCCCTCGTCGATCGCGCCGCAGGAGTTGTCGCGCATCGAGGCCGAAGCCAGGAAGTTGCGCGAGTGTGCCGACGTGATTATCTGCATCGGTATCGGCGGTTCCTATCTGGGTGCCAAAGCCGTTGCGGAGGCGATGGGCGATTCGTTCGCCGCGCTGCGTCCGCGCAAGGAGCCGGTGGTCGTCTTCGCCGGTCAGAATCTCTCGGAAGAGTATACCTACGAACTGCTCGATGCCGTCAAGGACCATTCGATCGCGGCGATCGTCATCTCCAAGTCGGGGACGACGACCGAACCGGCCGTGGCCTTCCGCATCGTCAAGGCGGAGATCGAACGGCGTTACGGCAAGGCCGGGGCCGCCGAGCGTATCGTGGCCATTACCGACCGTGCGCGCGGTGCCTTGAAGACGTTGGCCGACAACGAGGGCTACGCCACTTTCGTCATTCCCGACGATGTGGGCGGCCGGTTCTCGGTGCTCACGCCGGTGGGATTGCTGCCGCTGGCCGCCGCCGGTGTCGACATCGAGGCGCTGGTACGCGGCGCCGAGGAGATGGAGCGTGCCACGGGCGAGCAGGTCGCCTTCGCGGAGAACCCCGCGGCGGTCTACGCCACGGTGCGTAATGCACTGTACGAAGCGGGCAAGAAGATCGAGATTCTGGGTTCCTACGAACCGAAGCTCCAGTATATCAACGAGTGGTGGAAGCAGCTCTACGGCGAGTCGGAGGGCAAGGACGGCAAAGGGCTCTTCCCTGCCAGCGTGACCCTCACGGCCGACCTCCATTCGATGGGGCAGTACATTCAGGAGGGCGAACGGACGATGTTCGAGACGATCGTCTCGGTGACCGCTCCGAAGCACGAGGTGCGGATCGAATCCGACGCCGAGAATCTCGACGGCCTGAACTATCTGGCGGGCAAGCGCCTGTCGGAGGTGAACCGTATGGCCGAGTTGGGCGTGCAGCTGGCGCATGTCGACGGCGGCGTTCCCAACCTCCGCATCGAAATTCCCGAGATTTCGGCGCACGCACTGGGCGCACTGCTCTATTTCTTCGAGAAGGCGTGCGGTATCAGCGGCTACCTGCTGGGGGTGAATCCCTTCAATCAGCCGGGTGTCGAGGCCTATAAGAAGAATATGTTCGCCCTGTTGGAGAAACCCGGCTACGAGGCCGAGACGAAGGCGATCCGGGAGCGGCTGAAATAACGCAACGGTTTGCGCATGAACGATCGGGCGCCTTCCTGCGGGAAAGGCGCCCGATTTTTTGACCGCCGTTTCTCTTTCCCGCACTTTTCGCAAGGCGGCTGCGCTGCGCGCAACGATGATTTTGATTTAGTTTTAGCAGGCCCGCAGCCTGTCCGATCGCCGTGCTTGATCTTTTGATGCTTTTGGATCAAGCCAAAAGCACAAGAAATTCAGTGAGAAGAAAAACTTCCGATCGATTCTTCGGGAAGTATCCCGCACCTTCGATTCGGAGATTTCCAGCGAGGAGCAGGTTTACCACCTTTTTGTTGCATAATACTGTCTACGAGTTTGCAGCGCGGACATATTACCCTCGCCGGATTTCGAAAAGCGGATCGGATACACCTCTGACCCTACATTATGGGATAGCCTTATCAGTAATTATAACAGCTTACATCCCGATGAACCGCTTACAAGGTGGATGTAATTCGTTTTTTGAGAATAAATGGGAGAAATAAAACATGAACAACTTCAAAGATTTCTGTCCGACCTTCGAAATTGTTCATGTCCCCTATTTTCTTACACTGAAATATTTATGACTATTTTATTCAGAATAAATTTTGCGAGGCTATTTTTCTAAGAAGTCTTTCTAATGGTCTATTTCGAACGTTTTAGATGACTAACTTTACTGTGTGCCAATATGCCCTCCGATGTCGTAACTCCTATTTTGTCTCGTCTCGCCCTGCTTATCTTCGGAGAGGGACATCGTCGTGCAAAGCGCGAGCCGCCGAATCAGGTCCAGTCTGTGGGCTGGACCTGATTACGACATGAAGATGTATGATCTCACTTCGTTTCATTCGGTTCGGCCGACTACCACGATACCTTTTGAGTATAGAGGTTTCCGAACCTGTCCGTAACACGCACCTCACCCTCGCGGATTCCTTCCGACGGTTTGATCCGGAACATGTGGAACGAATTGACGGGCTTGCAGTATTTGCGCGTCGTCTTGTTCGTCACGGTAGCGTAGAGGTCGACATAGTCGGGATCCAACGCATCGTGCGCCTCCATCTGGCCGACCTTCACTCCGTTCTCCCACCATTCGACAGCACCCCATTTGTTATCGTGCGCCCAAATGTTGGCCATCACGTATTCGCCGCCGGTGCGTGCCGGAGGATAGACCTTCATCTGGTAGTTGCGATCTTTGCCACAGCAGAGATAGTACCACGAAACCTCTTCGCCGTCGACATCGACGACGAAATAACCCTGCGGCGTGCCGTCATTGTTGAGCAAACGGTTCAAGCGCAATGCCCCCGTGGACTTGGTGACGGTGATCGAGGTGAGGTTGTCGATATCGTAGTTCCGCTCGGGTTCGCTCGTATAAAGATAAGTATGGTGGTTATGTCCCGCCCATGAATAGACATACTTGAAATCGAGCAGCGCCTTGCTATAAGCCGCAAAGTTCTTGTTGCGGCGCACCATGGTCGTCTTTTTGTTGAACATCTGGGCATGGGCGCAGATCATGATGATCTTGTCCTTGGGCACATATTTCAAATCCTCTATGAGCCAGTGCACGGTCTCGTCATAGAGGCCGTGGCGATACGATTCCTTGGCATCCTTACGGTCGTAGAGTATGTCGTCGATAAAAATGTAATGCACGCGACCGATATTGGCCGAATAACACGTAGGCCCCAGATGCATCTCGTAGTGCATCGTGCCGAGCGAATCTTTCAGCAACGTGGTCTGGTCGTGGTCGTGGTTGCCGATGACATTGAAAGTCACCATGTTCACACGGTCGGTATTGTGCAGATAGACAGGATAGACCGTCAGCTCGTTATAGATCACGTCGCCCAGTTCGATACCGTAACACGGCGTAGCGATACTCTTGCGCGTCTTGATGATGTCGGGAATCACCACATCGCGGTAGGCCTCCGCCGAGTTGTCCCAGAAGAAATCCTTGATCTGCGGGTCGCCCTGCACGATGAGCGTATGGTGATCGGACGACTCCTTGCGCGGTTCGAGTACGAAATCGGCCGTGAAGGTCTCGACGTAGCGGGGGATGCGTTTGAAAGGAATCGGCAGGCTGTGGCGAGCGGGAATTTCATACTCGGCAGGCACCGACAGCATGATGAAATGACGGTTTTTGAGATCGCTCGTCAGCGTATAACGGCCGTCGGAATCGGTCTGCGTGCAGTTCAGTCCGTCGCTGACGACGGCTCCAGCGACAGGGCTTCCGTCGGGCGAGGTAACCCGTCCCGACACGTTGGGGATTTGCGCGTACACGGCACATGCCGCTACGAGCATTGCGAATAATAGGGTGAATCGTTTCATCTATGTATGAATATTATTTCGTTCCGTTCCAATAGTAACAAGGTCTTACTTCGCCGACCTCGGCATTGTTGCGCTCGGTATTGCGTCCGAGTATGAACATCCCGTAGTTTTCGGCCGTCACACGCGGAGCCTCACGCCCCTGCGACGGCGTACCGACGGCGCCGCCGACACCGCAACCGTCCACCCTGTCGGTGTCGTTGCGACTCTCGGCCAATATCGATGCCGTGAAGCCGAAGCGGCCGCAGATCACGCCGCCGTTGCGGCAGTCGGTGATGGCTGTATACCGTTTTGGGGTCTGCGTCGTACCCACGATACCTCCGGCATTGCCGCTTCCTTTGAGGAGCACATCGCCGACATTCACGCAATCGTACATGTCGCCCGCCTCGAACAGACCGCTTATGCCGCCTGCCACCGCAGCCGAGCCGTCAACCGTACCTTCGTTCACGCACTCCTGCACATCACAGAACGACGCCAGCGCCATAATGCCTCCGATGCGGCCCGATTCGCTGTGGACAGCTCCCGTATTGGAACTGAAACGCACGACGGCATTGACGGTTTCGTTGCCGGCGATAAAGCCGCACAGGCCGCCCACATGAATGCCGCGGGCGCTGTTGTAGGTGTTGGCTGCATAGCCGCACGACACGTCGCCTTCGTTACGGCACTCGACCACGGCAACGGCCCACTTGGCATCGCCCTTGGCAAAAGCGTTGCCGATGATCCCGCCCACGGCAGTGCGTACTTTGGGGCTTTCGCCGGCGAACTTCACGGCGGCCTTGTTCAGACACTGCACTGCCACGATCGGACGTGCCGCCTGACCGACGATGCCGCCGACCGATCCGCCGGCAAATCCCGAAGCCGTGACCGCGGCATAGTTGACGCAATCGCCGACAGTCAGCGCGGAGTGCGTCGAACCGGCGATGCCGCCCGCCATCGTGAAGATGTCGCAGCGGGCGATGATCTCGCCGAAGTTGTCGCTGCAAACGATGTCTCCCTTGGTCAGACCGCAGATGCCTCCGACCTGCAATCCCTGCGGGACATCGGATTCGGAGATCGATTTGGCCGCCACCGTAACGTTACCTCGATTGGTGCAGAACTTGACCTTGACATACGTGTGACTCCCTGCGATGCCGCCGATATAGTTGTTGGGAAAAGCTCCGCTATAAGTTATCGTACCGTGATTGTCGCAATAGCCGATAAAAGCGCAGGAGAGGGGACGGGTGGGGCTGCCTCCGACCACGCCACCCAGATAAATGCCGGCACTGCGATTGTCGAGATTGCCACCGAAATTACCCGACGACGAAACATTGCCGTAATTGTCGCAATTGATGACAATATATTTATTCATTCCGCAAATTCCTCCCACGTAGTTGGACATCAATGATTTGCCCGACCGGTGCGAAATCTGGCCGCGGTTGATGCACCCCTCCAGCGTCCCGTGGTTCACGTCAGCGATGAATCCTGCGTAGAACACCTCCTCGCCGTTGTCCGTACATTTCATCGAACACGAGGCGTCGATCGTAAGGTTCCGTACGACGGCCTTTTCCGAAACGATATGGAAAAGCCCTGCCGTCGTTTTCCAGTTGGAGATCGTGTGGCAGCCGCCGTCAAAAATACCGTCGAAAACAGCTATCGGTACAAAGTCCTTCACCTTGGCCATGTCGATGTCAGCCGTAAGACTTATTACCCCCTCGCGGTCGGCCCATGGGGTAATATCCTCGCCGGCATTGGCCGCGGTTGCGAACGCCACCAATTCCCTGGCCGAAGATATGCCCTCGGCCATAGTCGTCCCGACCGACAGCAACATCGAGACGAACGATAACAGAATGATTCTCTTCATTTGCATTATATAAGTTTAAAAGTTTTGCGATTTACAGGGCCATATCCGACGTTGACGCGGAATCCCAGTCGAGCGAAGCGGAGTAGCGGCGGCCGAAACGGTCGGTAACCTCGACCGTGCAAGAGGTCGCTCCGTCCGACGGCTTGATGCGAAACAGGTGCTTGACATTGGTGTCCGGCTTGAACTCCTCTTTGGCGAGGTTGCCGGGTTTCGAGTTGCTCCGGTCGCAGCACTCCTTGTATGCCTTGTCGTAACTCTCGATACGGGCCATCGGTCGGCCCGCCACGGCATTTGGGCCGTTGTCGGTATAGAGTACGCTGCCCCATAGGGCGTCCCACGCCCAGACGTTGGCATAGACATAGCCGTCGCCGTAGTCGGACGGAGAGTAGACGCGCATCTGGTAATCGTCGCCCAGTCCGTTGGATACGCCCAACTGGTTGCCGCACGGATGGTAATGCCATTCGATCTTCTCGCCGTCGACATCGACGACATAGTACCCGCGCGGCGTCCCGTCGGAGCAGACCCACTCGTTGAGCCATAAGGCTCCCGTAGCACGCGCAACGATATGCCCTTCGATATTGCTCAGCCGGTTTTCGCCGTTTTTGGAGTAGACTTTGTTGAAGTTGATATGCGAATGTCCGGCCCACGAATGCACGTATTTGTACTCCGAAAGCTTCTGCGCATAGAGCCGGCCGTTCTTGTCCACGTCGACGGGATCTTTCCCGGGCTTGCCGAACATCGAAGAGTGCGAGCAGATCATTATCATCTTCTCCTTCGGGACGTATTTCAGATCGTTGTACAACCATGTATAGACCTCGTCCGAAAGACCGTCGCTGTATCCTCCCGCGCCGTCGCCCTTCATGACGATGTTGTCCAGACAGATGAAATGGAGCCTGCCCAGATCGAACGAATAGTTCGTGGGACCAATATTCTCCTCGTAGGGACGTATGGCCTCGCCGTCCGTCGGCGCTTTGGTATCATGGTCGTGATTGCCGATGACGCCGAATATCGGGAACGAGAGCGTCTTGACCCCCGATCGATAGATCTCCCACATGTTTGCATCCTCGTGGATCAGATCGCCCAATCCGATGCCATAGACCGGACGGTCGGTCATCGTCGCACACAACTTGTTCATATCGCGGCACATGTCCTCGAACATGTCGATGGAGTGATAGGCGAACTTGTCATAACCTCTGTCGCGGGCGCGTATCTGCGGGTCGCCTACCATGAAGACCGTAAAGCGGTTGCTATTGCCGCGCCGGCTGCGCAGTCGGAATTCGGTGCTGAACGAGGTCGAACCCTCTGGAATGCGGTCGAAGAACTGCGGCAGCCCCTCCTTGGATTCGATTTCGTAACCCGACGGAACGGTAACCGTCACGAAACGCCGTTTCGACAGGTCGCTGCTGAGCCAAAAATGACCGTTGCGGTCGGTCTGGGTCGTTTGCAGGCCGTCGCTTACGACAATTCCTTCGAGCGGGGTTCCGTAATCGTCGAAGACGGTTCCCTTGACGTTACAGCCCTCCTTGTCGGGGATGCTGAACGGATCTTTCGAACCCAGTTCGTTATTACCGTCGGTACATGCCGCAAGCAGCAGCAGGGCAACGAGTGTATGGAAGAATCGTTTCATCTCACAATCGTTTCATTGTGGGGCAGGGAGGCATCACCCTCGCCTGCCCCTGTGCCTAACGGCGTGAAGTCCCTACTTCTCGCCGTTCCAGTAATAGCAGCCGCCGACCGTTGCGGTCTTCCCGCTGCCGATAATGCCCTTCGCATAGCTATCGGCGTCGAGCGTCAGGATCAACTCTTGCGGTTTCTCGCTGGCACCCAGATAGAACGATCCTCCGACGCCGCAGTTCGTAACGGTAGTCGTTCCGGCGTCTATGCCCACGATCATACCCATACCGAAGAGGTTGTCAGGCGTGACAGATGCATCCTCCGTACCTAAAACCGTACTGTTTCGAATAAGCGTGGCGTAGGCCTTGCAATCCGAAACGGACGACACACCCACAACGTATGCCGCAATGCCGCTGACCCCGATCAACGAGGGGCTCGACGCATTGTGGCCATAGATATTCTTGGCTTTGACCGTACAGCCCGCAATCGTCGAGTTCGCCAGCGTTCCGGCGATACCGCCTGCGAAGTGGGGGCCGCTTCCCTCGATTCCGCCCGTGAAACCGCAGTCGGAGATATCCGAGAAACGGGCATAGCCCACGATGCCCGCAGCCCCCGAGCGCTTGCTTTCGACCATGCCCGAGCACGAGCAGCCCGTAATCGCGATGCGGTTGGCCTCATCGGCGCCCAATGCACAGCCCATGATGCCACCGCCGTTGGCAGCCGACAACGGATCGTCCCACGTATTGTTGTACTGATAGTGGCGCATGTCGGCCGTCACATGACACTTCTCGATAAGGGCCGCAGTCCCTTTGACAGCACCGACGATACCGCCCGTTGCCGTGAAGATCCCGTTCTCCTTGGCATTGGCATTGTTCACGTTGATATAGGCCGCACCCTCGCAGTTCCGCACCTCGACGGGGTGTTCCGTATAGCCGAGAATCCCGCCCGTGAACGACGGCAGAACTTTGAATGCGTTATCGGTGGTTGCGAAGCCTATTTCGGCGCGATTGGCGCAATCCTCATAGATGTGGGGTCCGTCGTCGGTCGGCCGGTAGTTGATTCCGACAATCCCTCCCACGAAAATCTTGCACATGCCTTTGGTCAGCAGTTGGTTGTTATTCAATCTCAGGCTGCCTTCATTGACACACGACGAAGCGCCGCACTCCACCGAACCGGCGATGCCGCCGACGGCGTAGTAACTGAACTTCGATTGCAGATCGACCGTCATATCGCCGGCATTGGTCAGATTCGAGAGCACGGTTCCGGGATAGGCGAACCCGACGATACCGCCAAGACGCAAATACGCCCCTTCGATGCTTTCGATACCGCTGACCGTGACGCCGCCGCGGTTGGTCGTCGCCGCATCGGCAACCGTCTGTGCCTTGCCGAACGAACCGTAAACGCCGCCGACCGTGGCGAGCGTAACCGCACCGCCGATGCGGACCTCTCCTTCGTTCGCGTTGCCCGAGAGCGACTCGGCAGCATTTCGTACGAATCCGCAAATGCCGCCGGCATTGACGGTACGCGGATCGGAAGCCTGATCGACCGTACCCCTGTTCGTGCAGTCGACGATGCTGCCCTCGCATTGGCCGATCACGCCGCCCAGATGCTCCTGATCGACGACAGCGGCATTTTCGGAGTTGAACTTGCGCTCATACTTGGTAGTAACCGTGGCTTCGGTCTCGTTGGTGCAGCCGCTGATGCGCTGGCCGCCGAAAACCGTTCCGGCTACACCGCCGATACGCGTCTCCCAGTAGTACGACGTCGAGCTGACGTCGCCATGGTTGGTACAACCCGAGATCGAACCGCTGTTCTGCCCCGACACGCCGCCGACGAAATTCGAACGGTTGGCCTGGACTTTGTTCACAGCCGTGCTGTTGGAGACGACCGTGCCCTTGTTGATGCAGTCCCTGATTACACAGGTGCCGTTCGATGAACGGCCCACGACGCCGCCGACGCAGAGGGTCTTGACGTCCGAAGAGTTGGTAACCGTACCGTTGTTGGTATTCGAGTGAACTTCGGCGGTATCCCCCGCATCATCGCTGCGATCGAACGTACCGAGAACTCCGCCGGCGCATACGACCTTCCCGGACGCCTGAGCGGCAGCCGACACATCGCCGTTGTTCACGCAGCCGCTGATACGTCCCGTGCGGTAGATACGACCTACCAGTCCACCGACATAGATGTCGAAGCCGCTCGTACCCGCATAAGATACTTTGGCATTGTTCACGCAATCCTCGACCACACCGCGCCCCATGCCGACCAATGCACCGAGACTTATTTTGTCGTCGGGCGACAGGGTATTCGCAAACTCGCACGAAGCGTCGATCGTGACATTCTTGATCACCGATTCGCCGAGCGTGAAGTTGAAGAGAGGCCATGCCGATTTGAGGTTCTTGATCGAGAATCCGCGCCCGTCGAACGTGCCGTTGAACGCATTGTTAAGATCCCCGACTCCGATACCTTTCCAGTCCGAAACCTCAGCCATATCGATGTCTCCCGCCAGATAGTACGAACCACCGAGGATGCCGTTGCGGACATTTTCAGCGAGTGCGAGCATGTCGGCGGCACTGCGAATCTCAGTCTCGGCCACCGTTTCGGTCGGAGCGAACGCCACAGCAGGCATCGCCAGCATCTTGCCGGCAGAGACGACCTGCTCCTTGTCACTCCTCATACGCATGAGGTGACCTTCGGGATCGACGATCTCGACCGTGAAACCCGCAGCGAAGGTCTGCGCCGGAACCGCCACGACGAACGCTTCGGCATCGGCATCGAGAGTTATCCCTTCGCCGCATGCGAGTGTCACGCTCTGGCGGGACTCCTCGACCTCCGCATCGGGGATCACCAGTGCCGACGCGGTATAATCGATATCGAACTCGCCGCACAGGGGCTCGTGCGAATTGCCGTAGAACCGGATGCGATCTACGGCATCGCAGCCCTCGGTACCCTTCGTCAACCGGATCTTGACGAAACCGCATGCGTTTTTCAGCACGACCGACGGCGTCTGGCCGCGTCCCACCAACACGGCCGCCCCTTCGGCAAACGACGCTCCGTTGCGGTTCTGCACCGCAGGCAGTACGACCTTGCCATCGACATACGCCGAGGCGGGATAGATCACGTCATAGGGAGGATTAATAACCTCGTTCACAAAGAACGCCGCGGAAGCCGTACCCTCCTCGACATTCGAGAGCGCGTCGCTCTGACGACCGTTGACGGCGATGCAGTCGCCGTTGGACCAGTAGACCTTGTACAGGCCCGTATTTCCGTCTTTGTCACCGAGATGAGTACGTGTACCTTCGAGGGCGGCGGTCAGTTCGGTCGTTCCGCGGGCATTCGTAAGATCTTCCGAAATATCGGTGGTGCACGAACCCATCGTCACGGCCGCCAAACCCAATACCGCAAAAATCTTTTTCATGACACTCAGTTCATTTGTAGTTCGACTTCCGATTACCATTCGCTCTCTATCTCTTCGATCTCCTGCAACTCCTCGGGCGAAAGTTCCCACTCTCCCTCGCTCGCGGCGAATCCAGCCTCGATGGACACCGACCACCATTCGATTTCGGGAGAATGGTATCCCTTCTTGATTTTGTTCATCATATAAAGTTTTGGTTAGTAGAATCCGTTTCTTGCATTTCCAGCATCCGTTTACTCCTGTCCGTTCCAGTAGTAACACCCGCTCGGCGTGACATTGCCGTCGCCGACGATGCAATTGCCGAAATTGTCGGACGTAACCGTCATGATCACATTCTGAACCTTGCCTGCCGATCCCGTATTGAGCGTTCCGCCCACACCGCAGTCGCTGATGGTCGAACCTGCCGTCGAAATGCCCGCGATCAGTCCCATACCCACATGCATCTGTTCGTTGGCAGTCGAACCTACATTCTGGATCAAGGTGGCGAAAGCCTTGCACCTCGAAACCGATGACTTGCCGTATAGGTATCCGACGATTCCCGCTGCCGGAAAATGGTTGATGCTGTTGAAGCCCAAACTACTGTGACTGTAAATATCCGGCGATTTCACGATGCAGTCGGTCACCGAGGCATCACTCAGGCAGCCTGCTATACCCGCCGCAAAGTGGGGGCCGCTGCCAACCACGCTGCCGGTGAAACGGCAATCCGACACGGCCGCATACTTGGCGAAACCGACGATGCCCGCTGCAGTCGAACGCTTGTTTTCAAGCGCACCCGAGTTCGAGCAGTTCGAAATCTTCACGATGTTCGACTGGCTTTCGCCTACGGCACAGCCGACGATACCGCCGCAGTGGCACATCTTAAACGGATCCATATCGATGTTGCGGTTGTAGGCATAGTTGCGGATATCGACCGAGACGATGCAATCGGCCACCTCAGCTACCGTCTCGACAATGGCGCCGACGATGCCACCTGCTGCCGAAAACAGGCCGTCGTATTTGTTATTGGCGCCCGAGGAGTTCACATAACCGTTGTTTTCACAGCCTTTCACCGCTACGGGCATCTCGGTATAGCCCAGAATGCCTCCCGTGAATGCGGGAAGGATGTTGAAGTCGTTCGATTTGGTGCTGATTCCCACCTCGCCGTCGTTCACGCAGCCCGAGTAGGTGTTGAGGTCGCCGGCTACATTGCGGCCGGCGATACCGCCGAAGCAGATCCTGCTCGACGTGTTTTTGAGCAGGATGCCGTTATTGATCATCAGGGTTCCCGAGTTTTTCGAGTCGGAGATTCCGCACTCGGTCGAACCCGCGATGCCGCCGATGGCGAACGCGGTGAAGTTCGCTACCAGATCGGCTGTGACGGCGCCCGTATTGGTGAGCGACGACAACGGTGATTCGGAATCGATATAGCCGGCGACTCCGCCGAGATTCAGGGTAGTCGAATTGTCGGCAGCCGTCTCGACATTAAGAACCGTAATAGGGCCGCTGTTCGAACTGTTCTTGTCGGAGTCGCTCTGCACGGCACCGAACCGACCGTAAAGACCGCCGACCGATGCGTATCTCACACCCTTGACGGCCGACGTGGCGTCGCCCTGCAAATCGAGTTTAGCGACATTGACATTGTTTTCGGCCTCGCCCTCGGCAAAATCGCCCGCGATACCGCCCATATAGAGATATTGCTGGTTCGATGACGAAATCATTGAGCCGCGATTGGTACAACTCTTGATACTGCCCGACGCCTGATAACCGACCACACCGCCGGTATACTCATTGTAAACGGCATCACCGCTACGATAGAGCGTAGTGGACACGGGCTGTGCATTCACGCAGTCCGATACCGCCGCCGTAGAGTATCCTGCTACGCCGCCGCAATAGACCGTACGCGAAGCGTCGGTGCTGACGATCAACATTTTTTCACCAGTCGAACAGCCGCTCACCACTCCCGCAGCTTCGCCTGCGATGCCGCCGATGCGCAATGCCGACGAGACCTCCGAAATACGGGCATAAACGTTCATGCTGCCATCGTTCGAGCATGAAACGATCGACGAACTCTCGCCGTGACTCTTGCCCGCAATGCCACCGGTATTGAGGCTCGCATTCGAGACGACGCTCTCGGCCACAGTGAACGAAGCCTTGTTCTTGCAGTTGCGCACGGTGCCGTTGTCGCACAGGCCGACAATGCCACCGAAACCTGTTTCGGCCGAGGCGTCCAGATTTTCGACCGCTACGGCAGCCCGGTTCTCGCAGTTTTCGATCACGCCGTACGATACGCCGGCGATCACACCGAACCAGCTTTCGGAAGTTACGCTGCCCGAGAAGGTCATCGAGCAATCCTCGTCGACGATGATGTCCTGAACCGTGGCGCCGGCACCTACATGTCCGAAGAGCGACGCATCGCCTTTCCACGCCTTGACAAGCCAGCCGTTACCGCGGAACACACCATCGAACGGACGTGCGGCGGTGCCGATCGGCGTCCAGGTCTCGACTTCGCTCATATTGATGTCCGAGAGCACGTTCACGAGCACGCCGCCTTCGTTTTCAGTGGTCCAGTAGGAGATATCTTCGCCGGCGTTCCATGCCTCGGCGAACATCTTGAATCCGGGTCCCGTAACGATGCCGCCTGCGGGCACGAAGTCCTGCGTGATGGCTGGCAACGCGATGGACCGGCCGCTGTCCTTGACCGTGAACTCGACAACGCATTCGCGTCCGGCCTTCGTGTCACTGAGGTTTTTGCCTATCCAGAATTCGAAAACCGAGTTGAGGCCATCCTCTGCCGGCGTTTCGGTACACTGAACCCAGTAGGGAACCTCGACCTTCTCGATGATACCGAACGGAGCCGTGACCTCGAACGAGACATTGCCCTCGGCTGCCACGGCGATCTTGCCGTCGTCAGTCATGTTCACTTCGCTGCCAAATTGGAAAACAGTGAACTCGCCGTTATAGCCTTCCGTCGGAATCAGCTGCACGGCTCCGTAACGCGACTGCTCGCCGGGATTGGCGTCGATGCTGACGTGCATGACGGTCATAGTCTGGCCGAACTCGTCGACTGTCGGGGTACCGACCTTCTCGGCCTCGATCCAGTCGGGGGCTTCGATCGTCCACTCCGAAGTGGTACGCACCTCGACGTCGTATGAAAGCGCCTCATTGGACCCCAGAATCTTATAGACATCGCTCATGACGAAGACATTGCCCGCCTGATCGATCTCGACCTTCCTGGTGTAGCGCCCCGCTGTGACGGTCAGCACGGCATTGCGCTTGTCGAACGAGTCATTGGATTCCACCACGAGTTCGACTTCGTCGCTGCCCGTATGGATCAGGTCGGAATCGACCTTGCACCACTCGCTGTCGGACGAAACCTGCCAGTGGATCGTCTGCACATTGAGATTAACCGTCAATTTCACCGTCTGACTCGCGCTGGTAATGCCGCGTGTTATGTCCCACGCGGGTACGATCTCTATATCGAGCGATGAAGGGCCGTTCTCGATGTTGTCCGTCGAACATGACATGACCGCCAACACTACTGCTGTCAATATCAAAATATATTTTTTCATAGCTGCAATCGATTATTCTTTCTTTCTCTTCTGGTTGTGGTCAGCCCACCAAACCTCGGTTTTCATGTTGTTCACCCCGCCCAGCCAGCCGTTGACGGCCTCGTCGTAGTTGACGGGATTGCGGAACTCTTCGTCGGCAGGATAGAGCAGGCGAGTCGGCAGCACGCCGTCGTTGCCCGCAAGCGACTTGACCGGCATCTCGGGATATCCCGTACGGCGGTAGTCGCACCATGCCTCGATACCGACCAGAACGGTCGATATCCATTTCTGGGTCATGATACGTTCGAGTGCGGCATCGTCCCTGAGTCCGTCGAGCGATACCAAAGGATTCGAAAGGAACGACGATACGATCGACTCGGAGGCATCGGGATTCCATTCGTAGATCGACTCGGCGACGGCTCGGTCGTAGTAGCTCTTGGCCGTTCCCGATATCCACTTGCGATGCGCCGCCTCCGCCCAGATGAACCATATTTCCGAGAAGCACATGATCGAGAAGTGGTCGCGATTCTGGATCAGGCCGCGGTTGTAGTGGGCCACGATATCCACATAGGGGACCAGTTCCTGATAGGTAACCTGCGTGGGCGCACCCACGCGTTTGTTGTCGAAATAGAAGCTCAGACGCGGGTCGGACAAGATCACGTTTTCATCGGAGTCGAGCACGTACATCTCGTTCATCAGCCGTTCGCAGATCATATTGCTATTCCAGCTGCCGGCACGCCACGAGAAGAACGGCGTCTGCTGGGCGGCCACCGCATCGTTGAAAGGCACATCGGCAGCGTCTTCGCGGCTCTCGAAAACAGGATAGTCCGCCGGATAGGAGAAAATCTGGTTGAGTTTCGACACGGCGAAGAGGCTCTCGGTCTCGACATCGACCTCGTCTTTGAGCGCCGCACGCATCAACAGACGCAGATAGATCGAGTTACCCAGCTTGCGCCATTTCTTGATGTCTCCCTTGTACATGTAGTCCTCCGAAGCGTCGAAGTTCTCCTTCGACTGCGCCAGCAGCGTATTGGCCTCCTCGAGCAGCCGGAACATATCGCGGTAGATCTCCTTTTGGCTGTCGTAGCGGGGCGTGAATTCCGTACCGCCCGAAGTATATCCCTGCAACGCCTCGAAATAGGGCACATCGCCGTAGGCGTCGGTCAGAGTGGACATGGCGATGACCTTGATGATGGAGGCGACGGCCAGCGCCGCATCGTTCTTGTCCTTCTTGGCTTGCTCGAGCATTGCCTGCGCATTGCCGCCGACCGAATAGAAATCGTTCCAATAGCCCGCCGCAACGCTGTTTTGAATGCGATAGTTACTGATTTTGTCGGCATTCTGCTGGTGGCCGACCGTATACTGCATGAGTTGCGAGGTCAGTGTGAACGACCGGTTGATCATGCGGTACTCGTAGTTAAAGACGGTCGGCTGCACGAACGTAGTGGCCGTCGTATTCTGCACGGCGTTTCGGTTTATGTTCATCTCTTCGAAACGCGAACACGAGGTTGTGACGGTCACCGATGCAACCAGTGCGGCTATCGAATATTTTATCTGTTTTGTTCTCATAATCATCACGCTGCTCTGTTAGAAAGTTATCCTTACGTTGCCGCCGAACGTCGCTGTTCCGGGCATCTGCAACATCTCGAATCCGGGAACTACCGACGCACCGCGCATGAAGGCGCCCTCGGGATCCCACCCCGGGAACTTCGACCAACAATAGAGGTTACGGCCGTAGACGGAGAGCGACAGTCCCTTGATGAACTTGCTCCTTGCCAACAGCTGGCGCGGAAACTCGTATGCGATGCGAATCTCGCGCAGTTTGAGGAATTCGGTGCTGACAAAGTTCTGCTCGCAGTTCTGGAAAGCATATGCCAGACCGTAGTACTCGACGATGTCGGCTGTCTTGTGGGTATTGCGAATGAAGTTGCCGTCGGGCAACTGGTTCACTCCGTCGAGGACCAGTCCGTCGTAACGTCCGGCGAGCGTAAAGCTGCCTTTGCCCCGTGTACCGAGAACGGCGTTGGTATAAGAGTAGACGTTTCCGCCGTGCTGGCCGTCGAAAGCAACCGACACGGTCAATCCCTTCCACTTGACACTCGTGCCGAAACCGCCCTTCCAGTCGGGCGTACACTCGCCGATGTACTGCAATTCATCGCTGTACTGGGGATAACCGTTCTCATCGACGATGATCTGTCCCGATACGTTCGTGATGCTGCCGTCCTTCTCGACGATGTACGCTCCTTCGGGAGCGCGTTTGTACCCCAGTCCGTACATCGCCGAGAGCGAACCGCCCTTGTAGGCGGTCATGTAAGCGTGCGACGAGTAGGAAGCCACGATCCACGAATCGACGCCTTCGCCCAGATCGACTACCTCGTTGCGGTTCTTCGACCAGTTGACATACGCCTTCCACTGCACGTCGCGCGTCTTGACGAGCGTGCCGTTGATCTGAAGCTCCCAGCCGTAGTTACGAATGGTTCCGGCATTGGCGAAACGCTTGGTCACACCCGAAGCCGAGCTGACCGGCATGTTCACGATGAGGTCTTTCGAGGTGTTGTTGTAATACGCCAGATCGACACCCAATCGGTTGCGGAACATGCGCAGGTCGAGACCCACCTCCCACGACGATACGATCTCGGGACGGAGGTTGGCATTGTTCATCGTGCCCGGTATCTGGTAATTGCCGGCGAAATCCGACGACGAAAGATAGTCGGTCGTACGGTAGGGTTGGGTGTCGTGTCCCACTTGTGCGAAGCTGCCGCGCAGTTTCACCAAATTGACGACGTTGCGCGCCGCACCGAAGTCGATGAGTTCGTTGAGCAGTACGCTCGCCGATACCGACGGATAGAAGTAGGAATTGTTGTTCACGGGCAGCGTACTCGACCAGTCGTTACGACCCGTAATGTCCAGGAACACGGCATCGCGCCACGAGATTTGAATCAGACCGTAGAGGCTGTTGGTCTGGCGTTCGTAGTCATAGTTGTTCGGCTTGACGCGCTCTACGGAGTTTGCCAGCGAGTAAACGCCGGGTTGTTTGAGCTGCTCGGCCGTTTGGGTCGTTTCGCGGAACATGCGGTTGATGATGCTGCCGCCGAAATTGAGCTTCATGTCGAATCCGGCGCCCAACTTGCGGCCGTACTTGAGCAGAAAGTCCGTGCTCAATTGCAACGAACTGACATTTCCCTCACGATACATGCCGTAACGCTGCGAATAGGAGCTTTTGGGCTGGCGCATGGTGCGGTGGTCGCGCGAAAAATCGATACCGCCGCGCAGCATCAGGTCGAGACCTTTGTAGAGATGCAGGTCGAGCGACGTGTTTCCGAAGATGCGGTCGCGGTCGAGTGTATTGAGGCATTCGTAGGCCACGAAATAGGGATTGTTCTTGGCGCCCGTCAGGTTGGCATTCTGTTGCACGCCCGGATCGATCCAGTAATCGCGTGCCCAGTCCATGTTGATGTTGGGCGCCATGCACCACAGCGAGTACATGACCGACGCTTGGCCGTAACCCATTTGCGGCAGGTTGTCGCAATCGCGGCGATAGTAAGTGATCGACGTATTCATCGACAGCCAATTGTTGACCTTGTTATGCGAATTGAGCTTTATCGATTGTCGCATGGCGGGTGAGTTGGGTGTAATCGACTCGCTGCGCGTGTCGGATATCGAGAGCCGCATCGAGTTATTGCGGTTGAGCTTGGCCGACAGCGACAGCGAGTTGGTCGTTGTCCAACCCGTTTTGAAATAGTCCTTGAACCAGTTGCCGTAGCTGACGAACGGCGTCTTGACGCGCAGACCGTTCTGATCGAGGCCGATACCGCGCTTCTCATCGTAGAACTGGTAGTAAGGCGTACCGTCCATCTTGGGACCCCACGATGTAGCGTCGGTGGTCGTAACCTCGTTGCCGTCGACCGGCTCGCCGTAATGGAACGTATCGTGTCCTTTGGTACCGCCCTGGCCATAGACGTACTGCAAATCAGGCGACGTATTGACGACCTCGGCGACGAAATCCGACGAGAAGGTCACGCTGACGTTGCCGTCCTCCTTGTCGCCCGACTTGGTGGTGATGACTATAGCACCGTTGGCGGCCTCCGAACCGTAGAGAGCCGTGGCCGCAGGGCCCTTCAACACCGTGATGTTGTCAATATCGTCGGGGTTGATGTCGCCCGTACCGTTGCCGTAGTCGATGGCATACGCCGACTCGCCCATGCCCGACGAGGTGTTGAACATCGGCACGCCGTCGATGACGAACAGCGCTCCGTTGTTGCTCAGGTCGAGCGATGACTCGCCGCGAAGCGTGACGCGCATCGAACCGCCCGCGCCGGCACCTGTCTGCTGCAATGTCAGTCCGGCAACCTGTCCCGTCAAACCCGAGAGCCAGTTGGTGGATGTCGCGGATGATGCGAGGACGTCACCGTCGACCTTGGAGGCGGCGTAGCCGAGCGATTTCTCGTCGCGTTTGAGGCCCAAAGCCGTGACGACGACCCCGTCGATGGCCTGCGCCTCGTCCACGAGTGTGATGTCGATGGTCGATTTGCTGCCCACGAAGACCTCCTGCGTCTTATAGCCGAGAAAGCTGAACGACAGCTCGTCGTTGGGACGCGCCTTGAGTGCATAGGAGCCGTCGGTACCCGTCACCGTACCCGTGAGCATGCCCTTGACGATAACACCCACACCGGACATCGGTTTGCCAGCCTCGTCGCGGACGATACCCGTTACGGTTACCGTCTTGTCCGACGATGCGGAGGGTTGCGAACGCTGTGCGGAGGGTGCCGGAGCAGCCGTACCGGACCCGGACTTCGCCGCCGAAGGTTTTGGCGGGAGTTGCGGTTTCGACAGGGCGTCGAAGGCGAAAGCCGTGTCGGCCGTCGCCAAAGCCAACGTTGCCAACACGCCGGCTGTAAAGCGGCGGAATGAGGAGCAGCGTTTTCGTAAAGTCGAGTGCAGAGCCTGACTTACTCGGACTAAGCCAAGGCGAGAAAACGGCCGCCCAAAAATCGAATGATTTTTCGACTTGTCTAAATTTGCCATTCAATCAATTATTTCGGTTAATATTTTAAGTTGGAAATTTTCAGATATGCGAGCGCTTCGACACGCATAGCGCGAGGATGAACGAAAGGGCCGAGGCTGCGATCCAGAAGAGGGCTGCGGCCTCGAAATCGTAGCGAGCGACGCCGTCGACGACCGTTTTTCCCTCGTTGATGAGCCACCCGCTCACGATGTCCTGCAACCCCGCGCCGATGTAGCTGGCCATGCCGACGATGCCCAGGGCCGCGCCGGTTGCCTCGCGGGGTACGATGTCGATGGCCATCAAACCTCCGAGGAAGCAGATCAGCACGCCGATGGCCATACCGAAGAGCACCATGCTCAGCATGTTGACGAGTATGCCGTCGCCCGAATAGAGGAACAGACACAGCGCGACGGTATTCAGCACGCCGAAACCGAAGGCCAGCACATTGCGGCGTCCGTGAAACAGCGTATCGGACAACCAGCCCGAAAAGACCGTCCCGACGATGCCCAGCAGCGCGTTGACCGAAATGACCTGTGTGGCCAGAGCCAGCGAGTAGCCCTTGACCTCCTGCAAGAACAGCACGCCCCAACCGTTGACGGCATAGCGCGAGACATACATGAAGGCGCTCGACAGGGCCAGCACCCAGACGAAGGGATTGCGGATGACCGAACGCTGCAAGTCGGAGGTCGAACCGTGGTCATGGCTCTGTCCGGGCGACTCCTCGCCGGTCAGCACCTCGATCGGAGGCAATCCTTTGGATTCAGGGGTGTCGTGAAGCAGGAAGACGATCACCGCTACGCCCAACACGCCCGCCACCGACGAGCCGACGAAGCCCCATTGCCAGCCGAAGATGCCGACGACGGCCCCGACGAAGAGGAACGACAGGAATTCGCCGAGGTTGTGGCTGGCGCTGAAAAAACCGTAGTAAGTGCCGCGTTTGCTCAGGGGATACCACCTCGACAGCGCGATGATCGCAGGCGGTGCGCCCATCGATTGCGCCCATCCGTTGACGCCCCACATCACGGCGAAGGCGACGAACAGCGTCATGTTGCCCGCCAAGCCCGCGCCGCCCGCGAATCCCAGCACCCCGACCAGCAGGTTGGCGACGGCCGAGACGCACAGTCCGGCCGCCATGAAGCGCTTGATGTTGCTGTGGTCGGAGAGAAAGCCGTTGACGAATTTGCCGATGGCATAGGCGAACAGCAGCGCCGAACCGATGATACCCAGCTGCGTGGCGTCGAGCGCCCCGCTTTCGAGAATCGGTTTCTTGACCACGTTGAGACTCGTGCGGCAGACGTAATAGAGACTGTAACCGACCGTACCGGCGATGAAACTCTGGAAGCGGAGTTTCCGATACAGTTTCATGCGCGCCGCGTCGTCTCCCGCGAAGGGTGCCGACGGCGCGCTTTTTCGAAAGAAAGAGAGAGGGTTCATTCGGTTGTTTACACTAGGTGTTTCGGAATTCAAAATTATCCCATAAAACGACATAAATAACGGTATCGTTCGGGAAAGTAGTCGTACAGGAGACTTAATCTGTTCAAAATAAGCGATATGATATTCTGTTCCGTCCGTAAAATAGTAGATGGAATTCCGATTTGTCGTGCGATACGCTCGCGACTTTTTGTCCGAACTCCGGTCGGTCCCTTGTTTGGCAAGCCTGCGGAAACGAAGGCGGGAATCTACTTTATTCGAAGCCGGCCGAAAGAGGAATCCGCTGCCTTCTAATATTTTGCAACGTAACAAGAACTCTATTTTTCTCTTGAGATTGAATTCGAAGCGCTTTATGGAATAAATTTGCAAACTGATAAATTGATAAACCCCGCTATCCCTGATCGTTCCATCCGGCATGATTTCGAAAAAGAACCGGACTTCGACCCAAATCTCACCCGCAATGAAAAAGTTACTTGCATCCTTATTCTTTGTCTTCACGACGTTGTTCACGTATGGACAGCAGTTTCATGTGGCATCCTATAATGTCCGGTATGCGAACCCGGCCGATGAACAACGAGGCAATGGGTGGAGCCAGCGATGTCCGGTCATCTGCAATCAGATCGCCTACGAGTCGTTCGACCTGGTCGGCATGCAGGAGGTTCTTAAATCCCAGTTCGACGACTTGTCGAACCGTTTGTCTCGTGACTACGGTTGTATCGGAGTCGGCCGCAACGACGGCAAAACGTCCGGCGAGTACGCTCCGATATTCTATAAAAAAGATCGCTTCATCCTGCTGGATTCCGGCTGTTTCTGGTTGTCGGAAACTCCCGATAAGCCGAGCGTGGGATGGGATGCGAAATATCCGCGTATTTGCAGTTGGGCACAATTGCAGGACCGAAACACCGGAAATACCCTGTACTTCCTGAATACGCATTTCGATCACGTCGGAAAGCAGGCTCGGAAGGAGAGCGCCTGCATGATCGTGAAGTGGATCCGCAGGCATTCGGACTGCGGAGAGACGATTCTGGTCGGAGACTTCAATGTGGATCAACGCAGCGAAAGCTACCGGGAACTCGTAAAGACTGGATTCCTGACGGACTCTTTCGAAGCGGCACCCATTCGCATGGCTGCCACCGGAACGGTCAACGGATTCGACCCGCAGAGATGGACCGGCCAGCGTATCGACCACGTTCTGGTCACTCGAGGCATCGAAGTCCTCCGCTACGGTTTGCTAACGAACCCCTATTGGTCGGTGGACTGCGCGGGAAATCGGGAAGCCCGCCTGCCGTCGGACCACTATCCCGTCAGCGTATACCTAACGATTCCGTAACTCACATCCGGTTTCCACGAGAAATTCACGGCAGATGTTCCGATCGACAATCCCCTATGAACTTTTAACGATATCATGAAAATATGAAAAATGCCATTACAACTCTTTTGACACTCCTCGTGCTGGTTTCGTGCAGGCCTCATCGTACCGGCTCGGGGATGATGTTCGAAACAGATTGTCCAAAAGTGAACGAAGCGTGGGAATTGGCCGTGAAGACGGTCCGTTACAATATTCGCGACAGCATTCTGGCGGCAGGTGCCGACTATGGCGGAGAGTGGACCCGCGATGTGGCCATCAATACATGGAACGGGACGGATCTGTTCATCCCCGAGGTGATGGAACGCTCCCTGTGGCATGTAACCGACGGGCGACGAACCGTCGGACATCAATATTGGGATAAGATCATTTGGGTGCAGGGAGCCTATTATCACTATCTGCTTACCCGCGATACGAATTTCCTGAAAGAAGCCTATATCTGCTCGCGCAATACGATGAAACAGCTCGAGACGGTGGCTTACGATCCGAGCTACGGCCTGTTCACGGGACCCTCGGTGTTCAACGACGGCATATCGGCATTCGAAGAACCCATTTACGATGCATCCAAACCGGACCTTTCGGGCGTCATGCGGCATAATACGCAGAATATAAAGTGTCTGAGCACGAACTGTGTTATTATATGGCGTATCGGGCTTTGAACGAGATGCACCGGATATTAGGAGAAACCGAGCATGTCGAGTATGCAGGCAAAGCTGAAACATTGAAGGAAAATATCCGCCGAAATTTCTTCAGTCCGCGGGGGAAACTCTATTATGCTATCGACGAGCAAGGCGGAGTTCATAAGCATCAGGAGGCATTGGGAAATGCCTTTGCCATTCTCTCCGGTATCGTAACCCCTCTGGAAGGACACTTGACGCTGATTCGAAACGAAACGACCGAGTACGGAGTCCCTTCGATCACGCCGACATTCAAGCGATTTTCCAAAGAGCGTCCCGGACGGCACAACCGTTTGATCTGGCCCTTCGTCAATGCCTTTTATGCAGAAGCCGCCTTGGTGACCGGTGACTGGGATATTTTCGAACACGAATTCAGGGCGATGGCGGCCTTGGCGTTGGATGAAGATAAGGGAAATTACAATTTCTATGAGATATTCGATCCCGAAACAGGGAAACCGGAAGGTGGAAATCAGGCCGGCCGCGCCGTATGGCACTCCCGCCGCCACCAGACTTGGTCGGCGACAGGATACATGACTATGGTCTGTCAGGGTATCTGCGGCCTTCGTCCAAATCCGGACGGCATAGAGATACGGCCCTATCTGCCGAGAGGAATCAATCGGCTGTCTATCAAAGGACTAAAATTCGGGAAGATGACACTCGACATCGACTTGCAGGGACAAGGTTACCGAATCGTCGATTTCCGGGTCGACGGCCGGAAATCCGCGAATCATTTCATCGCGGCGGACGAGACAGGACGGCGACACATCGAGATCCGGTTGGATCGGCCTCGATTCCCGTGATCGCGCCAACCCTACACGCGTCTGCCCGAAAGCGGTACGGAGAATCCTCCGCACCGCTTTTTCTTTGCCCGAAGGTAAAGAACGCTCATACGGCCGTTCGATTCTGAAATATCCCGCAGCATTCCCTTTTCCCGTTCGGATCACTTGCTCGTGCCGACACGTTCTCCGCCGATCTTTCGCACCCGGATTTCGAAATCATCGCGTGAGACGAGTGCGCAATTGCGCACTTTCGTGCGATAATTATATACGGTAGAGATCGAGCAGCGCAGGAACGAAGCGATCTTGGCACTATCGGTAATACCCAGCCGCAGTAACGCGTAAATGCGAAGTTCCCTGTTCAAAAGATGCCCGGATTTGGGAACGATCTGTTCATCTTTTTTCAACAGGGCATTGAAATCGGAGACGAAATTGGGATACATCCCCAAAAATATGTTGTCGAAATGGGTATACAGTTCGTCTATTTCATGTTCGATCAACCGGTTCGATTTCAATTGCTTGAAAAGTTCCTCCATTTGCCGGTTTACAGCCAGCCTGTTCAACGATTTACGGTAGGTTTCGAATTTGTCGATGTAGTTCGAATGCAGGTCGAAGAATTGAGTGATATACTGTTCCTTGACCATATTCGATTCGGTAAGCAGACTATTCGTTTCGATGATTTCCCGGTTTTGCTCCGTCAGTCGGACATTGCTCTCGGAGAGTCGCTCCTTGATCTTGGATATATTTTTCATCTGTTTGAGGATCTGAGCGATAAGCAAAATAAGAGATAGGGACAACAAACTGATGAGTAGTAGCGACCACTGAAGGTTGTGTTTTGCAGCGGCCTCTTTATCGCGAAATGCGGCGTTGACCATCGTATAAAACTCCGCCATTTGCGTGGTACGAACCTGCGCACCGCCGAATACGGCATCCTCGATGGCAGACTGGGCATATTTGAAAGCCCGTTTCTCATCGCCTGCGTCGAAATAGATAAGTGCTAGATTTTGAAGGGCGGAGGTCTCCTTGATAGCGCACCGGATGTCCGTTATGGCAGAAATCGTGTAGTATTTCTTGGCCAGATCGAGTCGGTTCATCCGTTGGTAGAGTTTGGCCAGCTGATGATTCGAACTGGCATAATCGGGAGTGTCTCTCGGCGTTTGAGCGAGAAGGTCCGCAAGTATCCTTTCGGCAAGAGCGTAGTTCGACGGATCGCCGCTGTTCATAAGCTGTGTCACGCGATTCGAACGATACGTTCTGGATCGGGGAGCAGCTGTTTTCATTAGCGAATCGCGCAGCGCCGTCTTGATATCATGGTATTTGTTCGAGCTGGCCAGACCGTAATGGTCGTAAAATTGGATGCAGACTTCGTAATACCTGCTGAGCATCTCTTCGGGGAGCTGCGAAGGATCGATCGATTTCAGAACCGCCTGGGAGTCGATATACCGGCCGGAGAAAGAGTATAACGGCGCCAGTTGCAGCAGCGATTGATATATTTTTCGAGAGGATTTGAGTTCGCGAGCGATTTCGAGATTCCGCTCGACGTAGCGCACCGCCGAATCGAGGATGTATTTTCGGTACTCCTCATAGAGTTTCAGATTTATATCGTACTCATGTTCTGCGGAGAGCGAATCCGCTCGAAGCATCCGTTTTGCCTCTTCGATCGTTCGGTCTTTTTCCCGGATGAATGATACCTTGTTGTCGATAGCATGATCCAGGCAATCGGTCAGTTCGTCCGGCTTTTCACCGTAACAACCTGAAAGTCCGGATAAACATATCAGCAAAACTACGTGAAAGAATCTTGTTTGTGCTGACGACATACCGAGCTTCATATCTTAGGAGTTTATATTTGATGTCATCAGTATTTCATTAAAATCAGGACACTGATGAACTGATTTGACAAATCTACTGCAATATCTGAAAGATGTTTTAATATCTGGTAGGGGCTCTTCTCAATTATACAAAGACATCTTATTTTCAGTTTGGTACATTAAAGTATATAGATGTCTTCCGTAAAACAGGAAAAGAGAAACAGGTCGCGGTGGTATTCGTGTTTGGCACTCTTCAATCGTGTCGTCTGAAAAATCCGCAGTTCCTTCTCGCTGAGAAAAGTTCTCGGTTCCCTCGGAGCGGAATAGCGGTAAAGTGCGAACGGATTACGCGGCATAAGACCGTTGTTGAACGAAATTTTCACCACGTTGTTCAAACAATCTATGTAGCGGCATGCGCTGCCCGCCTTCAAATGGCAGACAGTTTTCAAATAGACGTGGTATTGCTCGATGAACGACTGTTCCAATTCGAGCAGCGGAATATCGTGGAGGTTGTACTCGTGTTTCAGAAAGGCTCGGAGATGCCCGAGCGACGCCCGATAGCGCCACCATGTACTTTCCGAGCGATCTACGCCGATACGTTTGAAAAGATCATTCGTGTAATGTTCGAAAACATCCACAAGAGTCCGGTATCGTTCGCCCATACCCAGCCAGGCATTCTTGACCTTTTCAGCCGTGACGTAGGCATCGTGATCGCAAATCGACCGATAATGTTTGCCGATCAGAATGCGGATATTGTCCGGATGACGGTTGATGCGTTCCGACTCGACGCTCTTGCCTTTGGCTCGACCGCCTTTAACCTTCCCCAGTTGTTCCGGAACGTTGATTTCGGCACTGAACTGAGAAATCGTGCTGTTGATCGTGCTGCGGCCCATAACCGGATAGACTGCATGCGGGGTGCTCTTTGTTCGTTTGAGGTAGAACAAGACCTTGAAAGTACTGCGCATAAACTCTGCTTTTTTAAGTTGGACAAAAATAATTTCGGCAGAGTCGTCCGGCCTCTCGATATTTCTACCGATATTATGATGAATAACAATCTGAATATCAGATAATATGCTTTAATATACTTTTGGTAGATAGTCGTTGTGATTTTAGGGGCAAAAGGTGGTGCCAAAAGCATCCGCCAGGCGAAAATGTCAGGGAACCGCCGACGGCCGTGCCTAAAATGCTGTGCGGACAAACTCGCGCCCGCATTTTCAACGGCGCAGCCGCTGTCCGTTCTTCTTCCCGCTTTTTCGCAAGGCGGAGCGATGGTGCGCTACGCGTAACGACGATTATTCGTTTGTGTCCGCACATGGCAGGCCAGAGGCCTGCCCGATTGAAAGAGTCTCTCCGTTGTATGCCTAAGCAAACGAACGGGGCCGGAATCCGAAAGTCCCGACCCCGTCTTTCCGAAACGGCCGTTGTCACCTACCAGATGCCTCCCGCCGCCGGTACGGCGGCGGAGCGCACTTCGGCCGAGGCGTCGAGCACCTCCTGCGGCACGGTCTCGACGCGGACGAACTGTTGCACGTCGCCCGCGGCGTGGCTGGCGGTCCATGTCATCGCACTGCCCGACAGGTTGCCGATCTCGTAGGAGTCCGACCACGCCTTCGATCCGGCCGAGGTGCTGTAAAAGCCCCGGATGGTCGAGGCTTCGAGCGAGTAGCTGCCCGTGAATTTCACGGCGCCCACGGCGCTGACGTTCTGGTAGAGCGCATAGGTATTGTCCTCGTGCAGTTCGACATAGACGTAGACCACGTCGGAGAAGGTATAGCTCGTGCCGTCTGGGTTTTGCGCTTCTCCCGTCCAGCTCTTCAACTTCCAGATGCCCGCCACCTGTTCGGTGCTCAGTACGGGCGCCGGCGTATCGTCGCTGCCGCCGCATGCCGTGCAGATGCAGCAGAACGCCAGCAGCGCCGTCCATCGAAAAAAGCTCATCGTATTCCTTTTTATCCCCGTTCCCCGCCGTCGGGGTGATGCCGCCTGCCGTCGGGAACGGTATGTTGTGTGTGCAAA
>CDZB01043045.1_pt1 | contig 68592 bp, 40 predicted proteins | sample 554961 | NCBI WGS metagenome assembly CDZB01 (sample SAMEA3182106, study PRJEB8094) | gut metagenome | biome: human; feature: gut; material: Stool; isolation source: human stools | place: Canada | collected 2013-02-26 | reverse complement strand
TTCGGGCGCCATCCCGTATAATAATATCTTCCTATATTCAGCACGAGGATAAAGATAACCTGCTGCCAGGCAAGACTCCAGTAAGCCATGCCGCTGAATGCCAGTACCAGTCCCACGACGTTCGAACTGATCAGAGCCATGAAATTAACGATGGTAATCTCCTTGTTCATCATGTTCTTCATCATATATCCGTTCTGGGCGATGCCAAACGAAGAGATGAAGAAACTCAGGAACACGAAGCGCGACAGGGAGGTGAGACAAGGCTGATGGAAGAAATCTGCTATCAGCGGCGCACAGAAAAAGAGCACCACATACATGGTAAGACTCACCAGGACATTAAACCAGAACACCGAGTTATAATCGTTGTCGGTGGGTTTCCTGATATTCACCAGTGCCTGGGTAAACCCGCTACTCTGCAGATTGCCCGCTATCAGGGTGAAAATGGTGAGGATGCCGATGATACCATAATCGGCTGGCGACAACAAACGCGCCAAGAAGATGCCAAAGAGGATATTGAGTACCTGGGTAGAGCCACTGTTCATCGCTCCCCAGAACAATCCCTTGGCGGTTTTTTCCTTTAATGATTCTGCCATCGTTTCTATCTGATAAATATGGAATATTACTTGTTTTTACTTTTTAGAATGCAAAAGTAGCATAAATAGTTTGAAGTTCAAAACTTTTTGCTTACTTTTGCAGCCGTAAAACAGAAAAAAGTATGGATATTAAAAACATCAAGAAGGAATGGAACGCCACAATACTCGATATATTGAAGGCTTTCATCGAAATCTGCAACAAGTATCACCTCAGATATTACTGTTGTGCCGGCACCGCCATCGGAGCCGCCCGTCACCACGGAATGATTCCCTGGGACGATGACATCGACGTACTGATGCCACGCCCCGACTACGACCGTCTGCTCGAAATCGCCAAGCATGAAGACTTTGGCAAATACGAGGTAGTAACTCCCTACAACAACGAGTCATACCCTCTGTATTTCTCCAAACTCGTGAATCGCGAAACCACCCTTATCGAGGAGAAGGAGCGTCCCTGCATCATCGGTCTTTACGTAGATATCTTTCCTCTTGATGCCACCGACGATGACCTGGAAACGGCAAAGGCGCTGTATCGCAAATACTCTAAGACCATCAACCGTCTGAATGCCGTAACCACCCACAATACTTTCTTTGAGTACATCTCCCTGCTCCTGCACAAGGAAACTTGGGGCCGCTTTGCCATCAAGACGCTCGCCTTCTTCTGCCGCAGCAAGATGCGCCACCGCCTCATCCAGCAGATGGACGAGATGAGTCACCGGTATGACTTCGATAAGGCGAAGAACGTACTGGTGAATACAGGTTCCTACCACTACAAGGAGATTTTCCCGAAGGAATGGCTCGGCAAGGGCAAGGAATTCCCGTTCGAGGATACCACCGTCTTGCTGCCGGAGCAGGCTGATACCTATCTGCGCCACTTCTTTGGCGACTATATGAAGTTTCCACCCGTAGAACAGAGAGTAGAGAAACACCTTCGCTACTATCTGAACATGGAAAAGCGGGAAACATGGGATGAGATTAAAAGAAAGCTTTAGCCTTCCCTCACTTCCTGCAAGGTATGTCCGAAACCTTCTTCTACATCAAAGAGCGGTTTCCAGCCTAAAGCCTTGAGTTTATCCGTACTGAAGGTTGCCTTGGTGATAGGCGTGGTATTGCCCTGCTGCGCATCCGCCTCAGGAATATCAAACACCACCTTTCTATCCGCTTTCCGGGCTATCAGCTCTGCCAGTTGGCGGATGGAGATATTCGATTCTGAATGAGCCACATTATAGGCATTTGCCCTCTCGCCATCCAGCAGGAGGCGCAAGATGGCATGGGCGGCATCTACCACATAAAGCCAGGAGCGGAAAGCCTCACCCTTACTCTTCAGGACGATATCCTCACCCTTCAGAACATTGCGGATAAACTGGGCATACACCCTATTGTCACTCTCCGTAAAGCCCGGACCGTAGGTATGACTCAGTCTGGCTATCACCACATCGGCATCATACTCTGCTCCGTATGCCATGCAGAGCGTTTCGGCAGCACGTTTGGAAGATGGATAGCAGGCACGCACCGATGCACAATCCACATAGCCGCTGCTCTTCTCGCTAAATTCAGAGCCATCGCCCTCGCCATAGATTTCACCCGAAGAGATATAAACCATGCGCTGCATGCGGTGACTCAATCCATATTCCAGCAGGTTGGATACGCCGTTGATGTTTGCCTTCATCACCTCTACAGGGTTCTGCTTAAAGTAGTTAGGACTCGCATTGCTGGCTGCATCGATGATGTAATCAGCGCCCTCAGCCAACTCATTATAGACTGGTTCCCCTATCATCCTGTCCATGCTCTTGATGACAGGCTGGGTAACGTCTATCTCTGCAAAGAAGAAAGATTCATCCTCCCAATAGGCAGCAAACTTCTGTCGGGCACGTTCCTTGTTTCTTCCGGCTGCTATCACCTTGTAGCACCGGGCAGGATTCTGCATCAGCACATCAACCACACAGCCTCCTACCAATCCTGTAGCACCAGCCACAAGAATGGTCTTGCCATGCAGACGCTCCAATTCCAAACCTTCCCGGAAAAGGCGCGCAATATCTTCCTTATATGGTGAATTTCCTATCATAACATGTTTATTTTAACCAAGCCTCAGGCTGAACCTTCATCAGTGCCTTCAGTATCTCCAGATCCTCAACGGTGGTTATCTTGATGTTCTTCTCTGAACCAGGCACGATATGCATCTGTCTGCCTCCCAGTTCTGCCATCAGGGTACAGGATGCTACCGAATTGGCGATGCCCTTCTCCTTTGCCTCTTCGTGGGCTGCTATCAGATTGCCCAAACGGAAGGTCTGGGGTGTCTGGGTACGGATCAGTTTGTCGCGCGGAATACTGGTGTTAGTCGTGAAACCATCTTCGCTTTCCAGGATAGCCTCTCTACATTTGATACCCGTAATGGCATAGCCATACTTCTGGCAGATGGCGATATTGGATGAGATGATGTCTTGCGACAAGAGTGGGCGCACGGCATCATGCACCAGCACCAGGTCGTCATCACCGCATCCCGCCTCTTTCAAGCCATAGATACCATTGTGAATCGACTCCTGACCATTGCTTCCGCCAGGGAATATCCATTTCAGCTTGGTAATGCAGAACTGGTTGGCATACGACTGCAGTACCGTTTCCCAACCTGCCAGACATACCACAGCAATACCCTGAATATCAGGATGCTTCTGAAAAGCCATCATCGTATGGATGATGATAGGACAGTTGTCTACATGCATAAACTGCTTTGGGATGTCTTGTCCCATTCTATTGCCAGAACCTCCGGCTATGATCAATGCATAGTTCATATTTTCTATCTTTAAATTGATTATTTCTGAATGATTCTCCCCGGATTCCCTACCACGGTAGCCCCGTCGGGAATATCCTGGAATACCACGGCACCGGCGCCTATCGTCACGTGGTTGCCGATATGGATGCCGCCGAATACCGTGGCGCCGGTATAAATCTTCACGTCATTTCCTATGGTAGGTCTGCCGCCCTTGCCGTTGCCCAGCGTCACCATCTGCAGACAGTAGAAGTCATCACCTATGCTTTCTGCGTTGAGATAGGTGGCATAGCTGTGCTCCAGATGCGCACCCTTCCCGATATGCGGACACCAGATGGTCATCGTACGCTCAGGAGGCAGCAGCCAGCTGATGAAAACCGAACGGTATTCGCCCATGCGGTAATAAAACAGATTGCGGAAACTCCTTTCGCGGGTGCATGCCTTAATCAGGTTGAGCACCGTAGGCTTCCTGTCCTGCACCTTCAGCAGGTCGGCATCTATCTCCTTCTTATGGAGCAGATACAGAGCGATATGCGGCAACATGCGCACCGCCGAAGCTGACAATATGATGGTTTGTACTATCGGATTCATGACTCTAAATCTTATTTATCTTATGCAAAGATACAAAAAATAAAGCAACTAGCATGCTTTTATCCGAAAACAATTGTTCTTTTCACTAAAAATAAGATAATAGAACAGGGTTTGTAGAATTTTAGTCGGTTTTATTGCTAAATAATGTGAATTAAATAGCTTTCCATATAACTTTTCCGTACCTTTGCACAAAGTTATATATAACGATATTTTAGAAGAGGATAAAACAGAACATTATGAAGAGGATATTGATTGTAGAAGACGATTTGGCATTCGGAACAATGATACAGACTTGGCTCAAAAAGAAAGGATTCGATGTAGAAAGGGTAACATCTGTAGGCGCTGCCATCAAAGCGATGGGAGCCGGCGATGCATTCCATCTGGTTCTTTCCGACTTGCGCCTGCCCGACCACGACGGACTGGTATTGCTCCAGCATATCAGAAAGACCGATGCCCACCTGCCTTTTATCGTAATGACTAGCTATGCAGAGGTTCAGAATGCTGTATGTGCCATGAAATCGGGTGCTACCGATTACGTGGCTAAACCCTTCCATCCCGAAATCCTCTTAGAGAAAATCCGTGAGGCTATCCAGTCGGCTGCTTCAGCGGTTTCTGCCCCTCAGCGTGCGGAATCTGCCACCATGCAGGATGCGCCCCAAGAAGAGCAGCAAGGTGCGGAGGTGCCTAGATATATAAAAGGTGAAAGCGAGGCTTCCAAACAGCTCTACGAGTTCGTTTCGCTCGTTGCCCCAACCCCGATGTCAGTGCTCATTCTCGGAGCCAGCGGCACCGGAAAGGAATATGTGGCGCGCAGCATCCACGAACAGAGTCTGCGCAAGGACAAGCCTTTCTATGCCATCGACTGCGGCGCCATTCCTAAGGAGGTGGCGGCATCTGAATTCTTCGGATATAAGAAGGGTGCCTTTACCGGAGCCGAACAGGATAAGAAGGGCGCCTTCGAGATAGCTAACGGCGGAACGGTTTTCCTCGATGAAATGGGAAACCTCAACTACGAAGTACAGGTGCAGCTCCTCAGAGCCTTGCAGGAGAGGAAAATCCGTCCGCTGGGCAGCACGCAGGAGATTGATGTGGATATACGACTCATCTGTGCCACCAACGAGAATCTGGCGCAGGCGGTAGCCGAAGGCAAGTTCAGAGAGGACCTCTATCACCGCATCAACGAGTTTACCATCTACATGCCTGCCCTCAAGGACAGAGGTGCCGATATCTTCCTCTTTGCCAACCTCTTTATCAAGCACGCCAACCAGGAACTGGGCAAGAATGTGCTCGGAATGGATGCCAAAGCCTCCGAAATCATTGCCTCATACGACTGGCCGGGCAACCTGCGCGAACTGAACAATGTGATGAAGCGCGCCACCCTGCTCACCCGTGGCAAGTATATCGGTGCCCAGGAACTGGAGAAGACGATGGCACAGACCTCCACAGCCCGACCAATCAATATGCAGCTGCACAGCGAACAGTCGGAACAGGAAAGCATCGCCGCTGCCCTGAGAGCCACCCACGGCAACAAGAGCAAGGCTGCCCAACTGCTTGCCATCGACCGCAAGACACTCTACAACAAGATGAAGAAATACGGCATGGAGTAAACATGCCACACCCCGATTCCCCAATATATTCCACACTATATTGGGGAATTTTTCTACACCTTTTCCCCACTTTCCCCACACCCCGTTTCTGGCACGAAACGTCATCTCCTCTGATTATCAGACACTTAACAAATTCATCGATTTTTGGCACGCCTATTGTGATATTATTTAGCGAACTCGCAAATGAGTTTCAGCAAGAGAATTAATAAACAATAATATTCACAATTAAAAAACAAAAGAATTATGAAAAAGTTAGTATTTGCAGTTATCGCTGCAGTAGCAATGGTATCAGTTAGCAATGTATTTGCAGGTAACAGAATGGTAAGCGTTGCAGGTTCAGAACCAGTAGACACAGTAGCTCCAGCCGACACAACAGCAACACCTGTTGAGGCACCAGCAGCAACAGTGGATTCAACCGTAGCAAAGTAAATCCACCTTCAGAAAATAGTAATTACGCGTCGCTTTCAATGAAACAGGAGATAGATGACCAGATTTTGGCATTTATCTCCTGTTTTCGTTGGTTTATACCGCATTTTTGATTAACTTTGCACGCAAATAGCAAAAAGACTCAAAACATTAAAAGATAAGAAGATGCAGCAAACAAACGTTCCTTTCAAGGTAGCCCTGGGTTACATCATCGTCGCCATCGTACTGATTCTGGCGATAGGGCTGGTATATCGCAACACCACATCCGTGCTCGCTATCAACCAGGCAACCCGCGACTATATCGAAAAGCGACAGGCAGCCGACAGCACCATGTCCAACCTGCTCAAGGAGGAACAGACCAATCTGCAGCAGCTTACCCGCGCTATGCAGGGCAAGTCATCCCACAACTATCTGCACGAGAAGATGAACAGTCTCAACAGTGGCGAAGATTCCGTTGTCGTGCATTCCAAGGCACCCAAGACCCACGTAGCAAAGAACACTACCGTAGAGGTGATGAAAACCCGCAAGGGCTTCTTCCGCCGCCTTGCCGATGCCTTCAGGAAGGAACATGCCGAAACGCTCAGCATCAGACGCGACAGCAACCAGGCTGTCACCGATACCCTCTCTACCCCGGTCAACTTAGCCGGAAACGTAGCCGATATCCTGGAACAGATTGACCGCAAGGAGAAGCAGTCTACACACGATAACCATGATGCCATCAACCGCGAGGTGAGAGACCTGCAGATAACCAATGCCCGCCTCGCCCTGCGCTCCTCCCAGCAGCTCAACGATATCCACCAGCGCGAACGTCAGGCGATGCAGCAGGCTATCAACCAGGCGATGCAGGCGCGCCAGAATCTGCTCTGGCAGATAGGTCTGCTTGCCATCGTAGCCATCACAGCCGCCGTCATCCTCGTCTATTATATCTACCGCGATACGCAGAAGGAACGCATCTACCGCGAGAATCTCGAAGAGGCTAACGAGGAAATCAGGCGCATCATGAACCAGCGCGAACGCCTGCTCCTCACCATCACCCACGACATCAAGGCTCCGGCTGCCAGCATCTCGGGCTTCATCGACCTGATGAAGGATTATGTCGACAAACCGCAAGGCATCTCCTGCCTCAACAGCATCAAGGGTTCTGCCACCCATCTCTCCCGGCTCGTTGCCGCCCTGCTCGATTATCACCAGTTGGAAAACGGACTGATGAAGCTGAACCCGGTAGATTTCTCGCCTGCCGACATGTTCCGCCAGTGTGCCGGAGAGATGCAGATCCTGAGCCGTGAGAAAGGACTGGAACTGCATCTGGAACTCGATGGCATCAGCAGTCCTCAGACCTACTACCGTGCCGATGCCTTCCGCATCCGTCAGATACTCAACAACCTGGTGAGCAATGCCATCAAGTATACCGACCGGGGCAGCGTCACCATCCAGGCAACCATCAGTCCCCAGCACCTCCTCACCTTCTCGGTAAGGGATACCGGCAAGGGCATGACCACCGAAGAGCGCCAGAAGGTGTTCCAGGCGTTCACCCGTCTGAAGAGTGCTCAGGGCATCGAGGGCACCGGTCTCGGACTGAACATCACCCAGGAACTGGTCAATCTGCTCCAGGGCACCCTGCGTCTGGAATCCGTCAAGGACAAGGGCAGCACCTTCACCGTCACCATTCCGCTTGCCTTAGGCACCGCTCCTGCAGTAGAAGAGGCAGAAGAGCAGAAGCCGATCACCCCAGTCAAGCCCCATTTCGAAAATCACAAGATACTGCTGCTCGATGACGACCCGTTGCAGCTCCGTCTGCTTCAGGAGATGCTGAAGAAGCTGGTAGGCGACAGTTGGCAAGTCTTTGCCTGTCTGCATGTAGCCGAGGCGCTCACCGTGCTCCACAACGAGCATCCTGCGCTGATGATGATGGATATCGAAATGCCCGAGATGAACGGCATCAGGATGATTCAGCACATCAACCACAGCCACATGAAGGTAGTAGCGATGACCGCCCACGATGCCAGCATCATCAGAGAGTTGAAAGAAGCCGGTTTCGACGATTGCCTCTTCAAGCCGTTCAGCACAGAGAAGCTGAAAGAAATCCTCGGTTTGGAGGATGCAGTATCAGAAACAGAGGATATGGCAGAGGAAACAAGGGATATCGCAGAGGAAGCATCATTAGAAACAGAGGATATTGCAGAGAAAGCAGAGGATATAGCAGAGAAAACCAATAAGAAATCCCGCTTTGCACCCCTTCTGACCTTTGCAGAAGGCGATCCGGAGGCAGAAGCCGAGATACTCAGCACCGTCAAGCAAGAGTTGTCCTCCCATCTCCAGGACCTCCAGCAGGCAACAGAATGCGAGTTATCAATAGAAGCCATCGGCAAGACAGCCCACAAGCTCCTCCCTATCGCCACGATGATAGAGATGGAGACCCGCCAGCACATCGCCGCCCTCGCTCCCGAGCATATCAGCGATCTGTCAGAATCTCAGATAAGAGCCTACACCCAGGCCATCATCGCCGACCTGAAGGGGCTTTAAAGGTAAAAAAGTAAAAAAGGCCTACCCCCGTTCGTCCCCGTCCCCAGCGATTCCATCGCTGGTCCCCGTAAAGTTAAAAGCCCCTGATGCAAGAACACACCAGGGGCTATTTTTCAAGACTTAAGGGGACCAGCGATGGAATCGCTGGGAACGGGGCCGCTTTTTTAGTTGATAGTTTATAGAGGGCTAACGCCGTCGAGCGAGGCTGCCCTATCAACTATTAACTATAAATTATTAACTAAACGAAAGGGGTTAAGGCTCTTTTTACCTTTTTACTTTTTTACAGCCCCTCTTATCACGAACCAGGCATGAACTGCAAGGGTGGGAAGAAGGCCGTAATGGGTGCGCATCACCTGAAAACGCTCCTTCAGGGAGGCTTTGTGGTTCTGCGTGGTCATGCCGCCATCCAGAAAATGGGTGAGGACGGCATGGACGTTGCGCAACGGCAACTTGCGGCGAGATGACTCCCGCATGATGCGGATACACCAGTCTACATCTGCCGAATAACGGTAGTGCAGATCGTAATGAATCTCACGGGCTATGTCTGTGCGGGCATAGAATGACTGGTGGCATACCAGCATGCCCCAGATGAACGAACGCCACGTGAGCTTATTGGGTGGAGCCAGGCGGCGATGACGCAGGAAATGGCCCATCTCGTCCACGATATCGGTATCGCCGTAAAGTACGCCGGGCAGTAATTCGCCTTCGCCTACACAGCCTTCTACGTACTCCAGCGTATCGGCTGTAGGAAAGGTGTCGCCGGCATTCATGAACACCAGGTAATCGCCCGTAGCACGGTCGATGCTCTTGTTCATGGCATCATAAAGTCCCTTGTCGGGCTCTGATATGACCACGATTTCGTGCGAGCTCTCACCTACTGCATTGCGATGCTGATATGCCTTCACCAGCTGGAGGGTACGGTCGCGGGAACCGCCATCCATGATGATGTGCTCGATGTTGCAGTAGGTCTGGCGCTGCACGCTGTCGAGGGTACGCTGCAACTCCTTCTCGGCATTGTACGTACAGGTTACGACGGTGAACTTAATCATAACTTATAGTTTTTGTAGGCCATCGCCTCGTTATAAACTTCAATATATTTCAATGCTACGGCATGCTGCGAATAGTTCTGTGCTACCTTCTGCAGACATGCCTGCTTCAGCGCCGCCCTGTCGGCCTCTTCGAGTACCCAGTGGATGCCACTCGCCAGGTCTTCGGTATCGCGGTAGTTGGCTACGTAGCCGTTCTGCTGATGGTCTATCATCTCCGGTATACCTCCTACCCTGAACCCGATGCTCGGCACGCCGCACGCCATCGACTCCATGATGGTGTTAGGGAGGTTATCTTCGAGCGATGGCAGCACAAAGGCATCTGCCGAATTGTAGATTGCCACAATCTGCTTCTCATCGCTGACATAGCCGAGCGAATAGGACGGCAGGGTGAGGTTTACTTCCTCGGAATGGCCGCCCAGAATGGCGATGGCGGTATTCTCCTTCATCTCAGGATAGCGCGCTACCAGCCGGTCGATGGCTTCGATGAAATAACGCATGCCCTTGCGCTCGTCGGTTACGCGCTGGGATACGAAGAGGATGATATGCTTGTCGGCTGGCAGACCGGCACGCAGACGCGCCTCTGCCTGATCCTGCGGACAGAACACGTGGGTATCTATCGGATTCGGGATGTTGGTGATGCGCTGACCTACGAAGAGACCGCTGCCCTTAGCCTGCCGTTCGAGCCAACGGCTACAGGTGACGAAGGAGATGGCGCCGCGATGGTAGAGTTCCTTCTTACGGCGGAATATCTTTGCTGAGAGGTCGTTCTTGCTGCCTTTATTGGGGAGAAGCGGACAGTTGCCGCAGGCGGAGGCATAGCGGTTGCAGCCACGGGCATAATGGCAGATGCCGGTAGCTGGCCAGAGATCGTGCATGGTCCATACCACCGGTTTGCCGCTGCGGATAATCTTGCGGATGTTCTTGAGTGAGAGCATGCCCTGATTGATCCAGGAGAGATGGATGACATCTGCCTCCTGAAACTCGCGGAGCCTGGTGATATCAGTGCCCGATGTTGCCATGTCTACCTCCCAGAGGCGCTGACGGGAGAAATGGAGATGCCAGAATACGCACCAGCGCTCCCACAGGAAGTTCCACTGCAACCTGAGCGAACGGGGCAGACTGACCACGGTGATGTCTTCTGTCTCCTTGTCGCGTACCAACATCTTTGCCTTAACGCCATTGTTGTTAAGGGCATCCATCAGGCGGTTGGCTGCTACTGCTGCTCCGCCTGTCTTTTCACTTGTATTTACTATGAGTACTCTCATCTGCGTATATTTTTGATACCGCAAAAAGCTGCGTATATTGATTGATACTGCAAAGATAGCACAAATCGGAGACAAAACAAAATAAAAAGGCATGTTTTTTTCGAGGAAATCGGAAAAGAGGAAACGGAAGGGGGAGAAAGGGGCATAAAAAAAACATACCACAACTCTCAACGAGCTGTGGCATGCAATATGTTTAACTTAAAAAATCTAATCAAAATAGTCTCACGACTTTCTCAATTATCGGTTAAACAATCTACCTTAAAACCTAATAACTAAAAACCTAAATCTATTACTACTAACCTAAACAATCTATTAACCTTTTGACGCTGCAAAATTACTACTATTTCGGCTATTCACCAAATATTCAGCCAAGAAAGTGTGACGTTTTTGCATTTTTTTGATATATATCAATCAAAAATGAACAAAAGAAACGGAAATTAACAACTTTCTGACACTTTTTCTACATTTTGCAGAATATAAAGCTTTTGCCCTTAAAGGGCGTGCTGCTTGCGTTCTATCCTTTCTGGATAAGAACGGTGGCATAGGCGGAGATACCCTCCATTCTGCCTGTGAATCCGAGTTTCTCGGTGGTTGTTGCCTTGATGGATATCTGGTCTTCGTCTACCCCCATCACCTCTGCCAGACAGGCTTTCATGGCTGGCACATGCGGGTTGAGTTTAGGGCGTTCGGCACAGACTGTAGCATCGATATTGCCCAGTGTATAGCCCTTGGTAGCTATCAGTTCCATCGTTTTGCGGAGCAGAATTTTAGAATCCACATTCAGTGTCTCTGCTGCCGTATCCGGGAAATGATATCCGATATCACGCATATTGGCAGCGCCCAGCAGGGCATCGCAAATGGCATGTATCAGCACATCGGCATCGCTGTGGCCCAGCAATCCCAGTTCATAATCTATCTTGATTCCTCCCAGCCACAAGTCGCGGTCAGCCACCAGCTTGTGGACATCATATCCAAATCCTACACGTATATTCATAACTTTATAATTAATGTTAAGCACTACCTTTTAAACAGGTCCTTCAGTCCATCCATATCAAATGACAGGGTGAAGCGGAGGGTCTGGTCGAGCGGGTTGCTCTTGGCGGTAGCCACCACATAGGCAGCATCGAGCGAGAAGACATTCATCTTGAAACCAGCACCCACGGTGAAGTACTTGCGGTTACCCTTGCTCTGACTCTCGTGATGATAACCGGCACGGAGCGCAAACTTATCATTGTATACATACTCGGCACCCAGACCGTAGTTGATTTCCTCCAACTCTTCCTTGAAACCGCCAGGGGCATCGCTGAAACTCTTGAAGATACCGCTGATGCCCGAAATATCATCATACTCACGATGCACACGGTCTTCATATTCTGAATTGTCCTCACCCTCTTCCTGCTTCGGAACGGTAGGCACCAGATACTTGTTGGCATCGGCTGCCAGGGTAACGCGGTTGTATTCGTCGATAGGAATCATCAGCGAAGCACCCAGACGCATATTGGCTGGCAGGAACTCGCCATACTCCTTGCCACTGAAGGTAATCTTACTACCGATGTTAGAAATATTCAAGCCCAAGCCCAACTGGCATTCGCGCTGGCCGATGACCACATAGTTCTGGTAATAGGCGGCGATATCGGCTGCGAAAGCGGAGGCAGGCGAATTATCTTCGGTATAATCGAAGCGCATATCGGAATAGATCCAGCGGATGGCGGCAGCAAGAGAGAACTTCTCGCTGAGCATCAGAGAATAAGCCACATCGACCGACATCTCGTAAGGATTGATGGTCATACCCGTGCCACTCTCGGCACCTTCCTGACTGGTAAACACTTCGCCCATATTGAAATAGCGGAGCGATGCTGATACGGCACTATAATCGCCAATACGGTAATAGCCAGAGAGATAGGCAAGATTCATATCATTGACCAGCGAACGCAGCCAAGGAGTGAAACTGAGCGACACACCGGCACGCGAAATGGTGAAAGGATATTTTGCCGGATTCCAGTACTGGGAGTTGACATCAGGGTCGGTAGCCGCACCGATGTCTCCCAAGCCGCCACCACGGGCATCAGGAGCTATGGTCTGTGAAATGACTGCATAGTTCACAGGATTGAAGAGGTCTTTCTTATCCTGCGCCTTCACTTCTGATGCCATCAGAGCGAGACATCCCAAGATGAATATCTTATAGATTCTTTTCATTGCCATTGTAAATATATTTTTATTTAATAATGATGAGTTTCTTGACTTTAGAGGTGTAGCTGCTGCCATCGCTCGCCACCTTGACGCGATAGAGATATACGCCGGTGCCCAGAGGGGTGCCGCTATCGGAGGTGAGGTCCCAGCTGACGGTATAGCTGCCCGAGGTAGGTACACCGCTTTCGGAATGGCGCCAGTGCTGTCTGCCCGATGAATCGAACACTTCTACCACCACGTCCATATCGCTCTCTGTGCGGTCGTGACTGATGATGAAGGTGGTGGAGGTCTTAGCCGGATTGGCGGTTACACCCACATCGAAGAGCGCCGGACTCAGTGCCTTCACCACATTGAAACGGAGCTTCACCGTAGAACTGTTGTTCTGGATATCCCAGGCACGGAAGGTGAGTTCGTGCTTGCCCGGTTCCAGTTGCGGTATGCTGTAATAGGTAGAACCGCTGGTATAGGTTCCGAAATCGTAGGTGAAATTGCTGTTCAGCACGTAGGTCTTCGACATATCGCCATCTATCACCAGCTGCAGGTCGTGGCCGATACCGCTTCCGGCAGCATTGATTCCGTCCTTATCGGTTATCTTTGCCACAAAGAACGGGGTGGTGTTGACATTGCCACCGTCTATGAAGGAAGGCGAATTGAGATAGCAGTAGATGGAAGGAGCGATGGAATCGTTCTTCTGCTCCTCGCTCTCGCCTACCGTAAACTGCTCGCTGGAGCCGTGGGCGGAGAGGGTCTTGGAGGTATTCACCGCATAGAGGTTGACCAGACCGCTCTGGTTGGAATAATTGATATCCAGCGGAACGGCAAAGGAGAAGGCAAACTTGCCGCCTCTTACGCTATCTGTGCCCTGATACAGGGTCTTGGTTCTGTCTTTGTATTCGAAAGCCTTCTCGGCGCCATCCTTGCCGGTATCGTTCAGGCGACAGGTAACCGTCTCCTTGGAATCTCTTACGGTAGCGGTGATGACGCCCCGGAAGTCGTCTGCTCCCTCGATATGACCTGCCATGCGGGCGATAGAGCCTGCCTTCAGCATCGGCAGGGTTTCAGACTCGGCAACAGGAATGCCGTTGATGGAATCTACCACAATCTGATGCATAGGCAGATTGAGTGCAAGAGCCGGGTCGCCCAGAAGGGAATAGTGAAGATAGTTTACCGTGACATCAGAGCCGGAATTAGGTACGTTGCCGCTCACCAGGTCGTTCTGCGCCAGTCGGTGCGCCTCGCCTATCGTGACAGGCTTGCCATCTACCAGGCTGAGCACTCTGTGGATGAAGGCACGGTTGATATGTCTGTTATACTGGGCGTAAACGGTACGGGTGGTGCCATAGAAGGCTACTGCGCCACCTTTATCGTTGAGCAGCGCATATTCGCCGATGTTGGCTTCGAGTCCGTCGAACGGCATGATATCGCAGGAGGCGGTTACCCAGAGCGGCAGGTTGGTATTGCGGAAATCGGCAAAATCGGTGAGTTTCAGAACCGATTCGTGCGACATCTGGGTAGGATCGCCATGTCCGGCATAATCCATGATGAGGGCTCCTGCAGCCTGCTGCTGCTTGATAATCCGCGTAGCTTCGGGATAGGTATTGCCCGAAGAGGAGGTTTCGCGGGTATAGGCATCCCACATCACTTTCTTGACGAGATAGGCGGGATAGGTGGTGAGCACATCATTTGCCACCTCATCGGCATCCTGCATGTGGATGTTTCCGTTTCCGTCATCGCCCATAAACATCAGCGTGTTCTGCCAGACGCCTGCATTGGCATTCTGAGCATAACTGATGGTCTTGTCAACCAGCACCTTGGCTTCTTCTGCATAAGTTACCGGAAAACGACCTACGGCTACATCCTGCAGTTCACGGTTAGGATACAGTCCGGCTCCCTCACCAAGCATGCCGAACCAACTGTCGCTGACGAAGCAGTCTACGGCGCTGAAGGAGTTTTCACTCTCAAAGCACAGCAGATAATCGTCTGGATTCAGGATTCTGCAACCGGAGGTAAGCATGCGGTTATCCCATACGCAGTCGCCGAAGAGCAGGAGATATTTCGGCATGTCAGCCTCGCTCTGCGCCTTATCGGAAAGCATGCGCAGGTAGCGGCGGTAGGCGTTGGCATCGGGGGTACCGCTAGAAAATTCGTTATAGAGTTCATCGGCAGGCACGATGGTAACGCGCAGTCCGTCGTGCTGTTCATGAAATTTTTTCAGCCGCTGAGCCTGTTTCAACAGTTTCTGTGAGGTCGGGATGATGATGACCATATCGGCTGCTCCATCGGCATGATGATCCTGGTTGGTGATGCCGTAGACATACTGGGCAGCCGGAATCTTTCCACCGGCGGCCAGGTTCGCAGCGGTAAAGGCACAGCTTCCAGGCTCTGCCCACGTTACGGAGATATAATCGAGGCGGATGGAAGCACCTGACAAGACCTTGATAGAGATGGTATCCTTATCCTGGAAATCGGAAATGGGATAAGTGGCAACCTTCTCTGTAGCCTTGAGGTAAGATATATCCTCCGTCGGATTGTCATCCTTGAGAGAAAGGGTGATTTCGCCCAAAACCTTGCCGTTCTTCAGTATCTGAGCCACGCTGTTTGTGGTGGTAGTCAGGGCTACGGAGAGTTTGCCTGCCGCAGAACCGGTGGTATTCGTGATTACCACTTTCTTCTCATCGCCCACCTTCAGTTCTTCTGCATCGAAAAGGTTTCTGCCGCCATGATAGTAGCTGTAACCATCTGACTCATAGAGGGAATGATAATCGTAAGGCTGCGGATAATGGGAAGAGACGAAGGTGGCTGAATCCTGCACCAGAGGCTCTCCATCGGTCTGGGTAATAAAATAGTAGCCGTAATCGGAATAAGGATTACGGATGCGCTGGAGGGCGGTTTCTGACTTCCAGGATACCGGTCCCTCGGCATAGAAATAATGCTTGCCGCCAACGATGCACTGGGGAACTTCCTGCAAATCATCGGTAGCCTGCAGTTCGCTCGCCAGAAGGGCTTCGTTCTGCAGATTGCCGCCATAGCCGTAAATCTTCACCTTGCTGATATCGGAGAAGCCTGCCTGGCGCACTACCTGATCGGTAAGCTGATGGAAACCGGTTTCGCTGACTCTAATCTTCGCCCATCTGCCTGAGGCTAGGACGGAATGGGAGGCATAAAGGGAGGAAGCTGAGCGCAAAGCATCAGAAGAAGCAAAGGCTGATACTTTGCCCTTAGCCAACAGAGAACCTTGACTGGAACGCTCGGAGCGCTTCAGAGGACGGGCATCTACCTGGAGCATGAAGCTGACCAGCAGCTGATGGCGATTATTGCGGAACACGACAGGACTGAAATCTATCTGGAGTACGCCCTGCTTACGGCATTCGGTAACCCGCTGCTGGGGTAATACCTGCTCAGGAGGAACTGCACCCGACAGGCGGTTGTAATTGGCGATGTCGGAGGCAGTCATATCGATATACTCGCCATATTTCAGGCTGACGGTATATACGGAGTCACGATATGCACCGGTCAAAGGAATGGAATACACGAAACGGGGCAACACGGAATCTACTCTGACTTCTGAAGAGGTCAGATTGAAGAATCGCTGTGCCTGAGCAGGAGCCACCAGCATGAGCAGGCATGCCAGCAGCATGTATTTCCAAACCTTCGTTGTGTTCATATCGATATATTACTTGCAATATTGTTTATTTACAGTGAAAATCGAGCACCTTTCTGTCTTCGAGATAGCCTACGAGATGGTCGTCGATGTTGACAGGACCGCAGCCTGTAGGACATCCGGTATAGAGCAGGTCGCCCGTCTTGAGCGTGAAGTACTGGCTGATATAGGAGATGATTTCATCTACCTTGTAGAGCATATCGCTCGTGCAGCCTTCCTGTACGGTCTTGTCATTGAGGTCGAGGCGGAAGTGCAGTGCCTGGATATCACGGAACTTCTGGATGTCGACCCATTCGCCGATAACGGCAGAACCGTCGAATCCCTTGGCGAGTTCCCAAGGCTGGCCAGCCTCACGCAGCTTCTTCTGCATCTCGCGTGCCGTAAAGTCGATACCTACGGTTACCGCATCGTAATAGCGGTGAGCAAAACGCTGCGGAATGGTCTTTCCCAACTTGGATATTCTGACCACTACTTCGGTTTCATACTCTATTCTTCCCAGATGATCAGGGATGAAGAAAGGCTTGCTGTTATTGAGCAAAGCAGAATCAGCCTTGGTGAAGATGACAGGACGCTCTGGTTTAGATAACGTACCATGCAGCGATTTATTGTGTTCGGTATAGTTCATACCGATGGCAAATATCTTCATAACATCAAATTTTTATATAAAAAAGAAATGGGAGTTAGAAGCAAAGCGAGGCTTAACTTCATAACTCCCGGTATTCTAATTTAACTATAAGTCAAATTAACGCTTGCTTTTGAGTAATGATTACTCAGCAGCAAGAGTAAAGCGCTGGTAAGCAACGATCTTGAGATCCTTGTTCTGAGAAGCGAGGTACTGAGCAACAGTCTGCTTGTCACCATCACCGAACTGGAACTCCTGGTCAACGAGGCAGTTCTCCTTGAAGAACTTAGCCAGACGACCATTAGCAATGTTCTGGATCATAGTAGGGTTCAAAGTAGCAGCCTTCTCCTCACCAACAGTCTTCTTGATGTTGCGAGCCTCTTCAGCCTGCTCAGGTGTCAACCAACCCTTCTTGGTGTTGCTCTCGATGTGCTCCTCAGAGTCAACGTGAGCTGGGTTGATGCCAGCCTTCTTCAAAGCAGCGTTAACAGCCTTCTCTACAAGCTCTTCCTTAGTCTTGGCAACAGCAACCTCGAGCTCAGTCTTCTTAGTCTCCTCAGAAACTGAAGACTCGTCGAGAGCTACAGGGCGCATAGCAGCAACCTGCATAGCTACCTTGTGACCAGCCTCCTCGTTGTTCTCGTTGAGCTGAACCATAGTACACAAAGTGTGCTTGTTCATGTGGTCGTAAACCTCGATGTTGTCACCCTCAAGAACACAGTAGCCGTCGAGCTCCATCTTCTCGCCAGTGATACCAGAGCGCTGTGTAACAGCAGCCTGAGCATCAGCATCGCCAACCTTCAAAGTCTTCACCTCATCGAGAGTGTGAGCCTTGGCAGCGATAGCAGCGTCGAGGATGTCAGATGTCAACTTGATGAAGTCAGCACCGTTAGCTACGAAGTCAGTCTCGCACTTGAGAGCGATGATAGCAGCGAAATCGTTAACCTTCTTAACGAGAACGCAACCGTTAGAAGTCTCACGGTCAGAACGCTTAGCAGCGATAGCGAGACCACGCTCACGGAGCAACTCCTTTGCCTTATCGAAATCACCTTCAGCCTCTGTGAGTGCCTTCTTAACGTCAGCAAGACCAGCACCAGTCATAGCGCGAAGTTTCTTGATATCTTCAATTGAAACAGCCATAATAATATTTTTATATTAAAAAGTTAATAATAATCTTTGCTTAAAAGCTACTAAAGCCATCGAATCATAAACAGAATCAATGGCTTCAGTATATATTTCTTTGCCTAATTACTCAGCCTCGTCCTTGCGGGCAGCCTTCTTCTTAGGCTGGTCCTTCTGCTCAGCAGCAGCCTTGTCGTCAGCCTTCTCAGCCTTGCGCTCCTCGAGAGCCTCAGCGATAGCACCGCAAACTGCAGTAAGGATAGCATCTACAGAATCCTTAGCATCGTCGTTAGCTGGGATAACGTAATCAACATTCTTAGGATCAGAGTTGGTATCTACGATACCGAACACTGGAATACCAAGACGGTTAGCCTCCTTAACAGCGATGTGCTCCTTCATTACGTCAACAACGAAGAGGGCTACTGGGAGACGGGCCATATCTGCAATAGAACCGAGGTTCTTCTCCAACTTAGCACGCTGGCGGCTTACCTGAAGCAACTCGCGCTTAGAGAGGTTAGAGAATGTACCATCGTTCAACAGACGATCGATGTTTGTCATTTTCTTAACTGCCTTACGGATTGTAGGGAAGTTGGTGAGCATACCACCAGCCCAACGCTCGTTTACGTATGGCATATTGATAGAAGCTGCCTTCTCAGCAACTACGTCCTTAGCTTGTTTTTTAGTAGCGACAAACAGGATCTTTCTACCTGTCTTGGCAATTGTCTTGAGAGCCTCAGCAGCCTCATCGATCTTAGCGACAGTCTTGTTGAGGTCGATAATATGAATACCGTTACGCTCCATGAAGATGTAAGGAGCCATTGCTGGATTCCACTTGCGACGGAGGTGTCCGAAGTGGCAACCTGCCTGAAGTAACTGGTCAAAATTTGTTCTTGACATTGTTTTTTCTTTTTTAATTGTGTTTACTTTCTTTTTGAATCTAATGTTAGATCAGTCGATGAGTAGTCCCCGATTAATGGAATCTCACCGATTTAGATACTAAACTTTTTAGCTCAGCTATATATAATCTGTATATATATAATAAAATATGTATAAGATTAACGCTTGCTGAACTGGAAGCGACGACGAGCCTTTGGCTGACCTGGCTTCTTACGCTCAACAGCACGTGAGTCACGTGTCATGAAGCCTGCATCCTTCAAAGCCTTCTTATCGTTAGCGTCGATCTTAACGAGCGCGCGAGCGATAGCGAGGCGGAGAGCCTGGCTCTGACCGGTGAAACCACCACCGTCGAGGTTTGCCTTAATATCATACTTACCCTCAGCTTCGAGCAACTGCAATGGCTGCTTTACTACATAGCGAAGGATTGCTGATGGGAAATATGTCTCAATATCTTTCTTGTTGATTGTGATCTTACCGGTACCCTCTGTGAGGTATACACGAGCTACAGCGCTCTTACGGCGACCAATTGCATTAATTACTTCCATTCTACCTTAATTATTTATACTGGTTAATATCAATAGCCTTTGGCTGCTGTGCCTCGTGCTTGTGCTCTGTGCCATCGTAAATGAAGAGGTTGTCCATCAAAGAACGACCGAGAGGGCCCTTTGGCAACATACCCTTGATAGCGTGACGGAGGATCTTGTCCATTCCATCAGGACGCTTGCGCAACTCTGCTGGAGTGTTGAAGCGCTGACCACCTGGATAACCAGTGTAACGAGTGTAAACCTTATCTGTTTCCTTCTTACCAGTGAAAACTACCTTAGCGGCATTGATAATGATTACGTTGTCACCACAATCTACGTGTGGAGTGAAAGTTGGCTTGTACTTTCCGCGGAGCAATTTAGCAACCTTAGAGCAGAGGCGACCTACAACCTGGTCGGTAGCGTCGATTACGACCCACTCTTTCTTAGCTGTTTCCTTGTTTACGGAAATAGTCTTGTAACTTAATGTGTCCATTTTAAAATTTAAATTTACTACTAAAAAACGTTTTAATCTTTTTTACTCACTATTCAGACAGGTGATTCACTAACCACATACCCCGGCCACAGGGCATGCTATTAACACACCATATCTTGGGGACTCTAAGTGTATCCCCGAAATAATCGGACTGCAAAATTACACATTTTTATTTGATTATGTGTAGGTTACGAGTTTTAACCCCAAACTTTTATAAATATTTAACTTAGTTTGCGCTTTTCTGCTCAGGATAAGCAAAAAAAGCTCCCTCAGCACAAAGACCGAGGGAGCCGAAATGAAGTCTATTTAAAGCCCTACTTCGTGGGCTCGAGAGAAGATATATAACTTACTTTAAAATCACCTTCTTGCCATTGATGATAACAAGACCCTTGGCAGACTTGCTTACGCGCTTGCCGTCGATAGAGTAAACCTTGCCAGCCTTGACAGCCTCGCTGACAGTGATGCCGCTGATGCCGGTTGCAACCTTCTCAGCCTCTTTAGCCTCATCTACAATCTTCTGAGCCTCAGCCAGGATAGCGTCAATTCTAGCCAACATCGCGTTGAACTGCTCCTGAGTCAAGTCTTCCTGAAAAAGCTTCATGTACATCTGGCTCATCTCTACATTGAGGTCATCCAACTTGGTAAAGTACTTATCCTTTACTGTTGGACACTCTGAGTCAAGGGTAGAGAGGTATTCATCCATCTTCTGAGCAGCTGGATAATACTTTGCGTTGAACTGCGCCATCCACTCATCCTTCTGTGCCTGAGCATACAAGTCAGAGATATTCGCCTTGAAATAACCAAAGTTCTCTACAAAACCATCAATCTTGCTTTCTGTATAAGGAGCCGTAGGATCGGCTGGTGCCTGAGCAAACTCAGCAGCAAGGTTCTTCCAATACTCTGCTGATTCATTTACCGCAGAAAGGTCATACTCAGGGAAATCCTTCTTTATCTTTGCTATTTCTGCATCCAATGAAGCGAGTGTTGCTGTGATGTCATCCAGCAAAGTGCTGGCTTTCTTTGATGCAGCCAAGAGGGCATCGGCCTTTTTGCTGATAGCATCCAACTGGTCACACATCTTCTTTGCCTGCTCTGCTGTCTCTATAGGACTACCCATCATAATCGGCATATAAACCTGCATCATGTCAGCATCCAGCTCATCGAAAGCTGGTGCATAATGATTCTGTACGTTCGCAGGAATCTGTCCCAAGCACTCAGCCTTGTGCATATAAGCAGCATTATAACTGCTATTCACCTGGAAAGAATAAACCTCCTGCTCTGCATTCTTCACTGCATCCTTGATACCTTCTGCTATCTCTTTTACAGAAGCCAGATAGCTATCAACCTCAGCTGCAGTAAGCGTCTTTGCTTCAAACTTTGCCTTAGCCTCATCTGCTATCTTATCAAGACTTTCCTTGTTGAAATTCAACGAGTATTTGGTATCCTCTGCATCAGGATACTTGTCGTTGATTTCCTTCAGCATAGCGTCGATGTTCTGCTGCACTTCTGCGATAGACTTCACAAGTGCATCATACTGCTCCTGAGTTGCAAGAGTCTGACCCTCTTCTGCTGCAGCCGCAAAAGGCTGGGCAGCTGATACTGAAACCGCTGGTGCTGCGCTCAACATGAGCATAGCCGCAAAAAGTAATTGTTTCTTCATAATCACTTACATTAAAAGTTAATACTAATATTTATTATCTCACGATTTTATATACGCTGTTTCCCTGCTTCACGATATAAATGCCATGACGCATCTCCTTGGCAGAAACCCTGCGGCCATTGAGATCGTAGAATCTCTTCTGTCCATTACGTGACGGGGTGGCTGTGACGGAACTGATACCCGTAGAACTTGCCGGTGTCACGATGAGTTCCTGGGAACTGTAAGAAAGTTCACCCTTCTTGCTGGCATTTACTACCAGCGCATAGGTAGCATCTGTTTCCAGACCTGAGAATGCGAACTCGGTTTTGCCATTGGTAGAAACCTTCTGGTAGGCTGCCACCGGTTCGTGAATCAATGCATTGCATCCCAAAAGCACATCATCGATATAGAAAGCACCGGAAGTACGCTGGATGACATTCAGTCTTACTGAATCAGCCAACTCCGGCAAATCATAGCTATAGGTATCTCCCGAAGCCATGTCTGCACCGCCCTGCAAAGTAGCTATCTGCTTCCATTCTCCATTCTGATAAGCCTCTACTGCCAAGGTTGCCTTGGTTGAAGAAGATGACTTGGCGAAGAACTTGACAGAAGATATACGGTTGCCGGCAGATGCCACCTTCAGATAGGTATCTATCTTGTTGAGACGGAGGCAAGGTGATTCCTCGCCATAATTGTTCATGCTCAGGTTACCATTGGTTTCCCAAAGCGAAGGCATACCCTCCAGTTCCTTGCTGAAATCATAGCCCTTCTGAGTTGCCTCTGAAGCATAAACCAACTTATGCAGGGTGACCACGTAATCATCTGCTGCTTCCATACCTTTCCATGAAGCCGTGAAGCCTGTTTTACCCACTGCGGTAGCCTTTACATCAGCTACATAATACTTGCTGAAAGGTATAGCGGCAGTAGTGAACTGCTGGGTGTAGACATCAGAAGAATAAGAGCCACGGTTTGCCTGCAAGGTAATCTCATAGGTGGTTTCAGGACTCAAGCCCTCAACATGAAAAGAAGGCTGTGCTGCTGTATACACCTTATTATTATAGAGCGGCAGAGATTCCTTCTTACCATTCACCACAGAGCTGATATTCAAAACATATCGCTTGGCAACCGGCACTTCTGTCCATCCTACCACAATACTGCTATCCTGGACCTCAGTAACCTTCACGTCAGGAGTATTCAGTTTCAGGTTCAGTCCGCCGAGCATGAGATTGATGACGCCATCCTTCTCCTCGATATCATCCAGTGACATCACCTTGCCACCAGCCCAGGAAGTCAGATTACACTGAGTCACATTCGATGTTCCTGGGAACGGATCTCCCGCACGGGTATTGTCGGTAAGCTTGTTATCAGCCTCAACGATATCCAAACGCTGATGAGTGCCAGTGATGTTCAACTCATTTTTCTCCCAAGCCTTGGCATCATAATCGATATGCCAGAGCAACATGCCATGACCCGGAACGAACGCATCCCAGCCCTTCTGCTGGCGGTTCTCCATGATGAAGTATTCCTGATCATTGGTTCCTCCCACAGGCACCACGTATGCCTTGTTGCTGTCGTTCAGGTCAGGCAGGACATTGAGGGTATCTACCCCATTCTTCAACACGGTCAGGTCGAGCCATCCCAGACAGGCACGCTCATAGGCAGAGAATGCCGCAGGCGTATTGCCATTGTTGTTGTAAGAAGCCTGCGCCATGGTATCGAAAGAACCAGGTGCAAAGGTTGTTATGCCATAATTTACATCATAATGGTCGGCAAGACCCAGCACATGACCGAATTCATGCACAAAGGTACCGATGCCCGCAGGCTGAGGTGTGATGAGGGTACCATTGATTTCATTGCTGCAGGTATAGTTGCCTACCTCTACTCCATCCAGTTTCAGCGAAGTCTGGGCAGCTCCTGCCTGCGTAGCGATATCCGAATAATAGGCAGAATGTGGCCAGAGGGCATTGCCATCGCCTGAATCAGCCTCACCCTTTCCGGCATAGAAGAAATAGATGTTGTCAATGAAGCCATCCTGGTTATGGTCATACTGGGAGAAATCAACCGATGGGGCAGCAAGTGTACAAGCCTCTCTCACGAATTCCTCCAGACGGACAGGATTATCTACGGAAGAGCCTTTGTTGGCTCCATAATAAGAATATTTCTCAGGCAATGTTACAGGACCGATGACATCAAACTGAGGTTGGAATCTGCCATTGGAACTGTTCAGGTAGAAATCTCTCGCACTTCCATTGGCACCATTGCTGTAAGTAAATCCAGGTTCATTGAGCATGTTGTTGAAGAACTGATGTGCATCGCTACCTACGGTAGAGAATTTGGTATCAGCAAACTGCACCAAGATGACCAATGAGTGAACCTCACCAATGGTAGGGAAATTGTTCAATTTCTCTTTCTGAGGATTGCTGCTGGCTTTCAGAGAAACATTTCTGCGAGATGAAAGGGTTTGCTGCAACTGCTGCAGACGGGCACGCTTGAAAGATTCAAGGATGGCAGACTTGTCCTGGCTCTTAACAAAAGCCTTGACCTTTGCTGTGCGCTCAGAAGCCTCAGCAGCCTTGATGCCGCTAGCCTGCACCTTGCCATCCTTCCAATCGGCATACTCGTAATTTTTCTGTCGAGCATTAAACACGAGCGGAATGCCATCAGAGGTCAGCACATAATGGCCGTGCTCATCACCGCGCATCTGGATGGTGAGCCAGGAGCCATCAGCCTGCTTCACCTTCAAAGGTTTAGGATAAGCAGGAATAGCAAAGGTGGTCTGCACGAAGCAGACCACCAATAAGCTGAATATAATGATTCTTTTCATACTTACTTGATAACGAACTTAGCTGTAGCCTTATGACCAGCCTTATCAGTTGCCTTTACGATATAGAGACCAGAAGTCAAACCAGAAGTACTGAATGCAGCACCTGAAGTCTTGCCTACGAGCTTGCCATTTACACTGTAAACCCAGATTGCATTAGCACCCTCGGCAGAAATCTGACCATCAGCAGCCTTGATAACCAAAGCCTCTGCATCCTCTACGTTCTCGATACCACTTACAAAGTTCTTGAAAATGGCTACATTGATAGTAGCTGAGAACTCACCGAAGCTAACGGTAACTACATCGATACCCTGCTTCTTACCCTTGATAACCAGGTCGATGGTGTTGCCATGAGCCTCACCAAGAGTAACAATGGCATTACCCTTAGAAGCAGAAAAATTCAGTTCTGACTCCAAGTCAGGGTTCTCCATGCCGTATACAGAAACCTTGACAACAGCAGTACCCTCATCGGTAGTACCTACAGTTACGTCATCAGAGCTGACAGCAAGTGCCTTTGCGATATTGTTGAAGTAAAGAGTAGGAATCTTGCTTCCGTCTTCTTTCCAAGGCTCAGCAAGCTTATTTCCGTAAGCAAACTGCAAACCTGTGAAGAAGTCCTTGCCCATCTCCTTGGCTGCCTTGTAAGCACCATCTACGCTTGTAGCATCTGTGCTACCCACATTGTTGGTAGTGTAGTTGCCAGACAGGCGAGTTTCTTTCTCAGGAGTCTCATCCTCAGCATATTCCTCATCAGCAACAGTCTTACCGGCAATCTGATGAACAGTAGCAGGAGCGTTCACCTCTTCGCCATCCTGTAATGCTTTGACAGAACCATCGAATACACAGTTCTTTGCAAAACCGGAGGCACCATACATCCTGTTCCTCTCCATTACACCAATGATACCACCGGCAGCATAACCGTCCCAGGCAGACTTCTTGGTAGCTACGATATCAGCATGGCTGACAACATTAGAGATTTCGTTGAAGTAATTATAACCAACTAAACCACCTACTGCATTCTCAGCTGTCAACTGACCGCGAACCTCGCAGTTGGTGAACTTACAGTAATCATGAGGAGTACCTGCAATACCGACAATACCACCCAAAACAGTCTTGGCTATGGCATTGACATTTGCATAACATGCGTTCACACTAGAGGCAGAACGTGTCTGACCAACGATACCACCTACATTCTCAGAGTTAGGCAAAGTAATCTCACCTTGGAAAGAACAGTTATTAATATTGGTCCCAAGATTAGCGCTACCAACGAGACCGCCCGCAGCTACAAAGTCCTGATCATCACCTGAAATTTTGGCACCATAAACAAAAATGCTATCTACATTGGTAGCCTTGCCCTCACCATCATAAGTGTAATTGGTCTCACCTGCCAACACACCTGCATACTGGTTGGTATTGGTCACCTCTACAGTAGGATTCACGAAAATCAAGTTCTTGGCAATACCATTGAGGTCGAGGGTACCAAACAAACCTGCATGATCCTCTGTAGTCTTCACACCGAGGTTGTAGATAGTATGACCATCACCATCCAGAGAACCAGTGAAGCTCTTGATAGGAGTCCACCACTGTGAAGCCTTAGCCATATCCACATCAGCCACCATCTTGTAGTTCTTACCTGGCTCCAATGCCATCTGCTCGAAGTCACCAGTAGTAGAAATCAAGTATGGATCCTCTACAGTACCTGTACCACCCTGTTCAAACTTGGTGAAAGGAAGGTCGTAGAACTTCATATCATACTTGTTGTTCGTTCTATCCTCGAACACGACAAACATCTGGCGCTTGCCCAATTCGTCCATAACAGGGAAACTTGCCTGTGAGAAGACATAGTTATCATCACCACGCCATGACTTGATAACGGTACCATCGAGTGTGGAAACTTCCAATACATTGTCAATCTTGTTACTGCCATCCGTGCGGCGCTTCTTGGCAATATATACATACTCCATATCATCATCGGTATTGAAGAGATATGGGTTGAGTGAGGTGCTGTTGATCAACGGAGTGAAGTTTTCTGCCTTCAGACCCAAGTTAAGTCTGTCAACATGATCGATGGTGCAATCAGGGTTCACCCAAGCGATAGGAGCAAGAACCTCGCCTGCCTCATTAGACTGTGCCTGTGACAAAGCAATGACATACTGGTAGCCCTGTGCATTGGCAGTAGTTGGGTAACGGTCGAAATTAGAAGAGATGGCATTGCCATCAATGCTCTGTGGCAACACACTAACCTTCTCGCAAGAAGGAACATCAACCAGCTGAATCTGCTGACCTGAGCCTTCGCTTGTACCTATGGTCTGCAAGAACCACATCTGGTCTGACTTACCATGGATGGTATTCAGCAAGCCCCTCTTGTTGCTTGTTACCTTGTCGCAGATATCCTTCAACTTACCATTCTCTGAATCGTAAACAGCATAAGAAATCAAGTCTCCATCCATAGCAGGAGCATAATCGTAAAGCCCTACTACATAGTTCAATTTGCCGTTGTTGCTGAAGTAGCCCTTAGACAAATCGTTGTTGCCGAAGAGACCGAAAGCTGCAGAACGGTATGGAGTGCCCTCTGGTGCATTGATAGATACACGGATGCTATCCACCTTATTGAAACTCTTATCGAAAGTTCTCAATACCAGGAAGTTGTCCGGCTCCTGCTTAATATCCGTGGAACCATCACCTGCATCGGTTTTTGTAAATGGCTTATCATACTCTGCCAGAACATAGTAAGGAGTACCATCCACATTCATACAGTTGAAGCAAGAACCCTGAAGATAGGTAATCTTGTTGTCAATATCAAAGTTGAAAGTATGCTCTACAGTCCAGTCTGTCTGTCCATTGGCAGGAGGTGCGATGACATCGATACTATACTTCTCATCAGACTCGTGAGTCATGATGAGACGCTGGTAGCTATTCCATCCCTTTGAAGCATCGAATACAAGACCGGTACCCTCCATCTCGAACTTGATTTCACCCGTATTGATATCATAGGCACGGGTGAGGTACTTATTTGAGCCACTGAAGGCATCGTGGAACTCCACCAGGATTTCGTTAGAATTCTCGTCTCTATCGAAGAGTTTTTTGGTGATAGGACCATATGGAGTGATGTCTGCCACATGCTTCCATCCTTCAGGAACCTTGACGCTGAAAGAACCTACCTGCTTGTGGTTATTATCAAACAGGGTAATCTTTGAAGACTCATGGAAGTGAGCTGTATAAAACTCGCTGTAAACAGAGTCTCTGGAAGTAATGTCCTGGGTAAAATACCAGTTGCTTGCGTCTGGAGCAGTTACCCATCCGTAAGTCTGACCCGAAGCCGCATTGGCAGGAGTATCACTACTACGCATAGGAGCATTGCTGACTGTAGCAAAGCCAGCCTGACGCATCTGATAAGCACTGTTGCTGCAATCCACCAAACCAGGAACAGATACCAGGCGATGAATGTCAACATTCTTAAACTTTTTGGCAAACGATGCCTTGCTAGAGGCCATCGCTGCTGTGCCGCTTGCTCCCAGGAGCAAAGAGAGGCAAAGTGTAGATAAAATTCTCATAATAAAAACTTATTAAGTTTATTTGATGATAGATGATTTACGATATGACTGCCATGCAGAAAGCTTGGTAACAAGACTGCTGGCAGATGGCGCCAACTGGCGAGCCAATGCCGGTGCCTGCTGCTTGACAGAAGCAGGATCTTTCTTTGGAACTGACATGATATATGGCGCTACCATCCAGCAGAAGTCGTTGTAATAATTAGCCTCTGAAGCACTCTTCGCCTTGAATGTCTGCAAGAGCATGGCAAGAAATTCGCCCGTCTTGTTATTGATGGTATAAGCAGTTCCGCCAAAGAATCCGTAAGTTCCATACTCCTCGCTATACTTCAAGGTAGCAGAAAGAAGGCCAGACTCTGAGCCCACATAGCCAAGAGCATCCGTATCGAGGAAGGTATCATAGATATAGTACTTACCAAACTTACCCAGATACTGGCTGCTGCGGGTCTCCACACTACCTGTTTCTTCGTTGATAGAAACAGGGAATACCAGTCCCATTTCAGGAATAGCAAGTTCGGTACGGCTCAATTTGGCACGAACAGTCTGGAGTTCCAACTTCGTATCCTCATTAAAATCGTAATAAGCAAACACGTATTCTCCGGCAATATCCTTGTCGAAATCAAACTGCTTCACGATGAATGAATCGGTAACGGCTGCTACCTGATACTTGATATAATCAGCACGGAGATGACCGGTTGTATTCTCGCTGAGCGATACCTTCAATTCCTTGCTATTGGTATCAACCGAAGCTTTCGCCCACTCAGGAGCATAGATAACCTTCATATCGGTGTTAGAACGGTATGTCTTCGTAAACTCAACAGGCTGATTGTTGCTATAAATCATATTAGCATTGTTTATCTCAAGCACCAAGCCATACTGAGCTACATTGATAACCACAGAATCGGTCTCAGTCTTCTTGATAACCAACTTGGCGTTACGCGACTGGCGGGAGTCGTTGGCAATAGCAGCCAGTTTCACGGTGCTACCCTCAATGCTGGTACTGAGCCATGAAGGCTCATCGGTATAAGCCTTCATAGGGGTACAGTCTACAGTGACAGCACCCTCGCTGTCGTTAGGTCCGAGCATAGTCTGGGCAGAAAGCACGTTGATGGTGCTCTCAGCCACAGCCTGATAATCGCTATCGCTGCTGCATGAGGCCATCAGCCCCATGGCAGCTATACCTATTATATATATAGATTTCTTCATCTTCATTTTTTATTTGTTTGGAGTCAAATTAGAAAGGAAATACCATTCGATGACAAATATATACTTATCATCCTTCGTGATAGGCTCACCTTTGCTTGTACAAGCCAAGGCAATAAAAGTATCGGTGGTATAGCCTCTATCAGCCACGGTTCCATCATCCTCGAAATCACCTTCCTGAGCAACACCGTGCCATACGATATTCATACCACCATTTCCGAGCAATGCACCCTGATTCAAGTCTGCATTCATCAGCCACAGGGCAGGATATCTACCGCTAGGATCTTCAATCATCTGAGATGGCAGGTTAAGGTTACCCGTCTCTGGATCGAAGTCCAATCCTATATTATAAGTATATCCACCTGTGGTGAATGTACCCTTCAGCATGTTCTCCTCATCTTCTATCTTAGAGATGGTTATATCGCAGGAACCCTGCATGGCAGAGAGGGTCCATTTGCCTACCCAGGTATCGATGCTAGGAGCATAAGTTTTCAAGGTAAGAGCCTCATTGTCTTTGGCTGACAACACGCCAGTCGGGCTGACCAGGAAGTCCTGTACTTCGTTACCATCCAGAACCACAGGCTCATTTACGGCATGGATACCGGTGGTAGTAATATAGAATGGCTGCTCTACAATCTGTCCGTTGGCTGTACGCGAAAGGATGCGACGTTTGCTGGAATTAATCTCAATCATCTTGCTGGCATCAGTAGAATTGCCTACGCGATAGTTCACACCCAAGCGCTTCTGCACATCAGCGATGCTGTTCAGATAAGAAGTCCAGTCCAGATCGGCAGGTATGCGGGTGAATACCATTTCATTCTCCCACTTCTTTCCTCTTACGAAGATACTGTCTTCTGTAAGTTTGGTAACAACAAACTCCCAGTCGCCCTGGTCACCTTCAATCTCACCATAAGTAGGTTCTCCCAGGAAATGGAAGATATTGTTGTAAGTATTGAAGGCGAGCACTGGTCCCATGCTGCGGTCAACGGTATAACTGGATGTTACACGCTCTGTAGGGTCAGCTATGGCTGCATCACCAGCCACAGTCACCTTGCCATTGGCAAACTTCATGAGGAAGGTGTAACCGCCACCGGTCATTCCCTTGCCTGTAAAATAATGAAGCTGCCATCCGTTCTCAGAAGATTCCAGAATCTTCTGGGTATTCTCAATGGTGCTCTCGATGCGGTTGGCAGCCGACTCGTCGAAGAATTCCTTGTCATCGTGCAGACACGACTGCAAGCTCATGCTGCCCAACAAGCAAACGATAGCTACAAATATATGTTTCATAAATCTATTCTATTTTAAATGTTCCAAATCCAAAGAACTCAACTCTTTACCTCTTCGCAGGATGGCTGCTCGCAATACATCGATATCCACATCCCATGAATCCAGCATATAGTTTCTCACGATGTTAAGCTTCTGGTTCAATGCAGCTACAGCCTCGTCGCCACCTACCTTCTGGGCATCGTCGAGGATAGCCTGCCACTGCTCAGGAGTATAAGTGATATAGGTTGACAGCATCTCGGCAAAGTCCTCCAGACCCTCTGACATGGCGTATGGAGTAACAAAACCCTTGCCATGAGCCACAGAATCCTGAACCTGATACCAGTTACCACTTACGTAACCCGACTCGGTAATCTTATTATAAGATGTGTCGTAAGGCTTCTTCTGGTTCAAAATGTGGGTGAACTCGTGGTGCATGGTGTGGAAGTAATACTCTGTCATAGAAGCATAGCTTTCCAGCATGGCATCGGTCAGACTGTTCACCTGATAGAGTGTAACCTTCAGACCGCCCTCGGCAGTACCCAGAACAATAGTTCCGTTGCTGTTGTAGGCTGGACTACCAATCAGGTGGATAACTCTTGGCACATTGTGCTTCACGAAATCAGGTCCCAATACCTCGGCGTATGAATCAAGCCAGAGATACTTGATGATGATAGCCAACTTAGCTGACTTGGCAGAATCGGCTGGTGTCAGGGTATACTGATAATCAGACTCGATGTCCTCCATCTTATACTTGAAATCGATGTTGTAAGGACTGGTGTAGTTCTTCTGCAACCACATGTCCAACTGGTCTCTCTCTGGAGAGGTAACAGGGAAGATGGTTGGTCCGTCCGGGTCATTGTCTGAGCAGGCCACGAAGCCTAGGCCCATCACCAATGCCAACATCAACATATATATATTATGTTTCATTTCTTTCTATTACTTTATGTTTTTTACTTATTGCGAGGGTTTGGTGTAACACCCGCTGTGATTACATCCTGTGGCAACTGGATGGCAAGACGTGGGTCACGTGCCTCCATGGTGTCGGTGATGCCTGTAATCTTGTAGTTGCTCTTCACATCACGGCGGTAGATGGTGATGCCGTAGCGCTTTACATCCTGCATGCGCAAGCCCTCATGAATGGTCATGATTCGACGGAGGTGAAGGATGCACTGCAACATAGGCTCCTCTGTATCCTTGCTGATGGCGAAGGCTGTATGGAACGCCTTACGTGGAGTTGGCTTCTCAGGAGTATAATAAGCGGTAACATCATCGCTATAGAACTTCTTGACATCATCCAGCGTAAGCTGCACACCATCCTTAGAGAAGGCAGCCAACTCGGTGTTCAGATCGTTCAAAGCCTCTGCGTAATGACCGAGCAAAGCCTGAGCCTCAGCTCTTACGAGCAAAGTCTCATCGGCAGTAAACTCTGCATATACTGCGTGAGGGGTACCGATACCTGCCTGGATATCAGCATATTCGAAATCATAAGGGACCTTACGGAGAATGTACTTAGAAAGAGATCCTGAGTTGAACACGGTATAGTTGAACACCTTGTCGCTAACTCCCCAAGGACCCTCTGACTGGATGGTCTCCTTGCTTGAAACAATGGCACTATGTGCATACTTGTCACCATACTGGAACGGACCACCGATGGCACCCCATTCAGAAGCAACTACCTGCAACAGGAGGTTTGCCTTGACCGATGAACTGATGTAAGCATTAGGCTGAACCTGCTTGTTAGGAGAAAGAGAACGCCAGGCTGCCCAGTCTCGCAACATACTCTTGGCATTGCTGCCCAACACTTTGTTGGCATACTCCACAGCCTTGTCATACTTCTGATAATAGAGGTAGAAACGGGCTGCGAAAGCGGCTGCAGAGGTAGAAGTGAAATGGAACTTAGGCTTGTCATAAGTTGAGCCTACCAGTTTCAATCCTTCCTGCAAGTCCTTGTCAATCTTGGCATAAAGGTCTGCCAGTGTACCACGGTCGTACTTTACGTGCACATTGGTCTCAACCACCTCTGGGTAAGGAAGGCCCAAGTCTGTGGCTGCAGTGGTCTCATCGTAAGCCATGCAGAATACGTTTGCCAACTGGAACATGGCATAGGCACGGCACAGGAGAGCCTCACCCTTCTGGGCTGCATAAGAGCTCTGGTCTGCCTGACTGTTGATGTGTTGCAAAGCGATATTGGCTGTGGTGATGGCATCATAGTAGGTTGACCAGTAAGTAGAAGGTGTCTCATAAGAACTGGTCTCGGTGATGTCGTCCCATTCGTATGCCTGCTGCTGGAAACGGTCGGCAGCATCCCAACCGGTATTCAGGTTACAATCGGTATTGTCTGAATACATTTCCAGCAAATAGGCTGGATGTACCTGTGGGTAAGCATTAACCAGGAGCTTGGATACATCGGAAGGGCTCTGCAAGTCCAGACGGCTATCTGGCTGCTTGTCCAGATAATCGTTGCAGGAAGACAAGCCAGCCGACAATGCCAACGCTACAATGGCGATATATAATTTCTTTATTTTCATTTTTCTTTTCTACAATAATTAAAGTCCAAGTTTCAATGTAAGAGTAAACTGCTTTGGCATTGGTGAAGCCACACCACCCGCATTCATAAACTCAGGATCCTGACCGTTCAGCTTCTTGTCTGCATAGAGCAGCATGAGGTTGGTAGCCTGAAGCTTCAATGAGATGTTGTTCACTGGTGATTTTTCAAACCAGCGGTGTGGGAAGTCGTATGCCAGTGAAATTTCCTTCAAGCGGATGAAGTCACCCTTGGCTGTGCGAACAGATGTATAGTTGTAAGCATTGTAGGCAGTAGCAAGCAATGTGCTGTTCTGCTCATACTCATAACGGCTCACTACACCAGGCACATTGGTAACATTCTCATCACCAGGCTGCATCCAGCGGTTCTTGAAATCGTGGGTCATAGAGGTCAAGTCGTTATACTTGGCACTGAAAGCCGGGTCAAGACGAACCACGTTGCCGAAGGCGTATGTAAGGAATACGTTCAGATGGAAGCCCTTATAATTAAAGGTGTTACCCAAAGAACCATTGTAAACTGGGTCTGTAGAACCCTCGTAAATCAGATAATCTGTATTGTCACGCTCCTGGAAGTTGAGGTTACCCACGGTAGCCTGGCCCTTCTCATTGATGCATACTGGATAACCCTTCTCATTGATGCCCACGAATGGGATTGAGAACAAGGCACGGGCAGGATAACCCTGCTTGGCAAAACCGTTACCCTGAACCAGGTCGATAACGCGACCCTGATTGTAGAGGTCAGTAATCTCTGTACGGTTGTGAGAATAAATCAGACTGGTCTGCCAGCTGAAATCCTGGGTCTTGATATTGGTAGAAGAGATACTCAACTCCTCACCCCATGACTTCATGGAACCTACATTGGCATAAGCGGTGCCATAGAGCTGGGTAACAGTAGGAGCAATCTCATCGAAGTTGCGACGCTGATATACATCGAAGGTCACATTCAGACGGTTGTTGAAGAAACCTGCATCCACACCGAAGTTGAACTCGTGCTTCTTCTCGTAAGTAAGCTCATCATTACCGAGTGCTGCTACCACAAATCCCAACTCCTTGTCGGTAGTTGTAGGACGGTAAGGGGTATTCATAGAGAGCTTGGTAAGTGCATTGCAGTAAGCTGCATCAGGAGGAGTACCAGTCAAACTGTAAGACACACGGAAGGTGAGGCTTGACAATGGCTGAAGCTTAGGGAAGAAGCTCTCCTCGTGTACGTTCCATGCACCTGACAGGTTCCATGTAGGCATCCAACGTGCCTTGGTGGTACGACCCATCTGGTTAGAACCTTCATAGCGGAATGTTCCGTTCACTACATACTTGCCGTTGAAAGAATAGGTTGCATTGGCATAGAATGCGGCACTACGTGAATCGGTGTTGCGCAAGCTGTAATAGTTTGAGTTCTCCTGGTCCAACTTCTTAAAATAGAGATACTCGAAGTAAGCAGTCTCACCACGGTAGTTCATACCCCAGCCGTTAAACCAGCTGCGGTTACGGCTGATGCTGGTAGTTTCGAGACCACCAAAGAGGTTGACGATGTGCTTCTGCGCAAAAGTATGGTTGTAGTTGACTGTGGCACGGAAGTCATAGTCCAACATACGGTTTTCTGTACGCTGATAGATACCACCCTGTTTCAATACTGATACTGGCAAGGCATAGAGGTCGTCCTTATCAGTGAAGAGCAGCTTGTTGGCATCACGGATCAGTGCGTTGTCCATGGCGCGATAAGCCAAAGCCTGGTTGGAATCTTCCAGAATGTTGTGCTCCTGTGAAGAAGTGCTATACTTGATGGCACCCAGGGTAGCGAATTCAAGATCCTTGAATGGCTTCCACTTCAACTCCAACTGGAACTTGGCATCAGCTACGTTCAGGTCGATGTAGTTGCTCTCCAACTCATGCAGGATGTTGAATGCTGCATAGTTGGCATGATAATAAGTATAAGGATCGAGCGCACGTGATGTGTTCAGGGCGTAAGAATATGGGTTGATATCGAAGTCACGCTTCACCTGACCTGATACGACATCCACATCCTGTCCCAAAGTTCCTGGAGCTCTCTGCTTACGGTAAGATCCACCACCAATCAAGTTGACAGAGAGATTATCAAGAATATGATGAGTCATATTCATGCTCACGGTATAACGGTTCACCTTGCTATCCTTGTACCATCCTGGGTCAACCATAGCAGAAAGTGAAGCATAATAGTTACTCTTCTCGGTACCACCGCTCAAGCTTACAGAGTGGTTCTGCATGATGGCAGAAGAGAAAAGCTGCTTGAACCAGTTGGTATTGCGATACTCAGCCTGCTGGAGATAAGCATTCTGAGACTCCTGATTGTTGGCAAGTCCGAACATACCAGAAGTACTGTTGTAGGTATTGATGAGCTCATACATCTTTCCATATACACCATAGTCGCTACCATTGAGAATATCAGAAAGATTGAGCCATCCCTTATCCCTCAACTCCTTGTAGATCGCCATCTGGTCCTGAGAGTTGAGAATATCAAAATTGCCATAAGATGGAATCAGACGGGTAGTAAACTCACCGGTATAGTTCAGATGAGCCTGTCCCTGCTTACCCTTCTTGGTAGTAACGACGATGACACCTGCCATCGCACGCGCACCATAAATAGAGGTAGCAGAACCATCCTTCAGAATCTGGAAGCTCTCGATATCATCAGAGTTCAAGCCTGCGATGGCAGAAGAAATCAGGGTCTCCGGGTCACCGGAAGCCAAATCATCTGCGCTCACATCGGATACATCCTCCATGATAACGCCATCCACTACCCAAAGAGGCTTTGAAGAACCATAGATAGATGTTGCACCACGCACACGAATCTTTGGAGCAGAACCAAAGGTACCACTCACGTTCTGCACAGACACACCGGCAGCACGGCCTTCCAAAGAACGGCTGATGTCGGCAACACCATTCAATTTTGCTTCCTCGGCATTTACACGGTCGGTAGCACCGGTAAATAAGCGTCGGTCTGTTTTCTGTAAACCAGTAACAACTACCTCCTGCAACTGCGCTTCTGGATGAAGCACCACCTTCATGTGGGCAGAGGCAAGCACTGTCTGACTTTTCATTCCCACGTAACTAAACACGAGTTTAGTTCCATTAGGAACATTCAGTTTAAAGTTACCGTCAACATCTGTGACTGTACCCTTAGTGGCTGCCCCCCCAGAAATTAAAACAGAGGCACCAATAATCGGTTCGTTGTCATCCGCAGATATTACGGTTCCAGATACGTCAATCTGGGCAAACGCTGCTCCGATGCTCATCAAGAGACAAACAAAGAAGAGCGAGAGTCTTTTTTCCATAATTTCTCGTCTTATTTTAAATTATTATATAATAATGTGATATCGGCTGCAAAATTACAACAAAAATATGAAATATTATCTTTTTTTGCATAAAATCTGCAAAAATATTCTATTTTTTCTGTTTTTTTGTAAGACAAATCGAGAAATTAATAAAAAATAGATAGCACAAAGCCACAACAGGGCAACAAAGTATCATCTTGTCATTATACATTCGTTAAAAGCAAAAAGTATGCTTTTCGACCGCAATAAACTGCTGACAGACTATGTTCCTATCGTTCTGCAATCTGAAAAAACTTATATTGTAAAAGTGCCGATTATAATGATGAGGCAACATCAGGTTCTTCCGTGATTTTTTCTTTAGCTTTACATCGCTGAGATTTCCATATTTTCAACTGACTCCAATTTATTCATGAATATTGCAAGCACAACGACAAATAGCAATATACTGTAAATCAACGCGTTACATATTTACACTTTTAGAATAACGAATAGAAATTCTATAGTTGTACGACTAAGAACCCTATAGTTGTACAACTATAGCTCTATGGTTGTACAACTATAGCATGTATAGTCGTACAACTGTAGCTTTATAGTCGTACAACTATAGAATTTTATTTTGCTGAAAGTGATAAAAAAGGGGCAACACGCATGTTGAAATCCATTTTCTCATTGCTAGATTACCCCAAACCAAGGAAGCTAATTATGGATATAAATATTTACATTGCCACATAGCAAGGAAACAAACTTCCCCACGTTCTTTATATTACTTATAACCAACTTTACCATATTCCCGGAATCCAAAAGGGTGCGTCATAAGATAATTATTCACCCTCTTCTTGTTGTTGGAAGAGATAGGATAAGTTGTTGGGAGAGATAGGATATGTTGTTGAGGTAGTCAGTATCTCCGGTCGCACAACAGCTGTTGTGCGCTTGCATAACAGCTGATATACGCATGCACAACAGCTGTTGTGCATGCGGTGATCAACTGTTATGCGCCAACTATTATCTAGACTTATGACACACCCTCTTTTAATTAGGCAAAGTGTTAAATCTTGGGAAAACGGACAAAAAGCACGAAGATAGACAGATATTTAGCCAACTTTTTTAACGCTGATAAGAAAGCGTTGATGTTGACTGGAGCAAGGTGATAAAAAAAGAGTGCACTGTAACAAACAATGCACTCTTTTTTATTATCTCAATTCCTTATCCAGGAAATATTATCTGATGAACAGCAGCTCACGATACTTTGGCAATGTCCAAAGTTCATCGGCTACGAGAAGTTCGAGCTTGTCTATCTGATAACGGATTTCCTCCATCTTCGGAGCCACTGTGTCGTGATATGCTACTGCCTTCTCGCGCTCACTCTCTATCTTGTTGGCTACCTTGCGGGCATCTACCAATGCCTCTACACCACGCTCTATTGCCTCGGTGCGCTCGGCTATCTCACGGATAATCTTCACGTTGCGGGCTGTCAGCTTCTTGCCTTCCTCGCCACCGAAGATGTGAATCATGCCCTCTACGTTCTTTGCCAGACGGCTCTGATAGTGGGTAGCCACTGGGATGATGTGGTTCATGCTCAGGTCGCCCATCACACGAGCCTCAATCTGAATCTTCTTGGTATAAGTCTCCCACTTCACCTCGTTGCGCGCCTTCAACTCGCTCTCGCTCATCACGTTGGTCTTGGCAAACATCTCGATGCTTTCCTTGTCCAGGTAACGGTCGAAGACTACCGGGCAGGATGCCTCGCAGTCCAAGCCACGCTTCTGAGCCTCTTCCTTCCACTCATCAGAATAGCCGTTGCCATCGAAGCGGATAGGCTTGCAGGTCTTGATATCCTCGCGTACAATATCTATAATAGCCGATGTCTGGTCCTCACCCTTTGCTATCAAGGCATCTACACGAGCCTTGAAGTCTTCGAGAGCCTCAGCTACGGCAGCATTCAGTACGATGAGAGATGACGCACAGTTGGCCTCTGAACCTACGGCACGGAACTCGAAACGGTTTCCGGTGAAGGCGAATGGAGAGGTACGGTTGCGGTCGGTGTTATCGATCATCAGCTCCGGAATCTCAGGGATATCCAGCTCCATACCCTTCTTGCCAGCCAGGGCGAAGAGTTCTTCCTTATCTGCCTTCTCGATATGGTCGAGCAAATCGGTGAGCTGCTTGCCGAGGAATGAAGAGATGATGGCTGGTGGTGCCTCGTTGGCTCCCAAACGGTGCGCATTGGTAGCGCTCATGATAGAAGCCTTCAGCAGTCCGTTGTGCTTGTAAACGCCCATCAGGGTCTCTACGATGAAGACTACGAAGCGGAGGTTGTCCTCCGGTGTCTTGCCTGCTGCATGGAGCAGTACGCCGGTATCGGTGCAGAGACTCCAGTTGTTGTGCTTGCCCGAACCATTCACACCGGCGAATGGCTTCTCGTGAAGGAGCACACGGAAACCGTGCTTGTGAGCCACACGCTTCATCAGACTCATCAGGAGCATATTATGGTCTACGGCAAGATTACACTCCTCATAGATAGGTGCCAGCTCAAACTGGTTTGGTGCCACCTCGTTATGACGGGTCTTGCAAGGGATGCCGAGTTCGAGCGCCTGGATTTCAAGATCCTTCATGAAAGCCTGCACGCGCTCAGGGATGGTTCCGAAATAGTGGTCGTCCATCTGCTGGTTCTTCGCAGAGTCGTGTCCCATCAGGGTACGGCCTGTGAGCATCAGGTCAGGGCGAGCCGAATAGAGACTCTCATCTACCAGGAAGTACTCCTGCTCCCATCCGAGATTGGTCTGCACCTTCTTCACCTGAGGGTAAAAATAGTGGCACACCTCGGTAGCCGCCTCACTCAGAGTATGGAGCGAGCGGAGCAATGGAGCCTTGTAGTCCAAAGCCTCACCGGTATAAGAAATAAAGATGGTAGGGATACAGAGGGTATCGTCGATGATGAACACAGGCGATGTAGGATCCCATGCAGAATAGCCACGAGCCTCGAAGGTGTTGCGGATACCGCCGTTAGGGAATGAGCTGGCATCAGGTTCCTGCTGGACAAGCAATTTGCCAGAGAATTCCTCAATCATACCACCCTTTCCGTCATGCTCCACGAAGGCATCATGCTTCTCGGCAGTACCTTCTGTCAATGGCTGGAACCAGTGAGTATAATGTGTTACCCCGTTTTCCTCAGCCCAGAGCTTCATGCCGGCAGCCACGGCATCAGCGATGGAACGGTCCAGACGAGTACCGTTATCTATCACATCGATGAGTTTCTCATACACATCAGATGGCAGATACTTGTACATCTTCTGGCGGTTGAATACATACTTGGCGAAGTACTCCGAAGGGCGCACCTTGGGAGCCTCTACCTCTACAGGTCTTTTCTTAAAGGCCTCGGCTACAACCTCAAATCTCAAATTAGCCATTCTTTCTTTTATTATTAATTATAAGTTTGCGGGTGCAAAGTTACGAAAAAATGAGCAAATTGCTAGCGTTTGAGCGTATTTTTTATGCAAAATTCAAACTTTTCTTATACTTAGCCTGCAAAAGATAAGACAATTTACGCATATTATTTCTCGGATTTGAGTATTTTAACGTCGATTATTTCTCGGATTTGAGTATTTTAACGCGATTTATTTCTCGGATTTGAGTATTTTCGTTATATTTGCACCTGTTATTCAAAGAGTTACGATTATGACAGAATATATACATAGAAACATAGATTCAGAACTCATCGCCTGGAAGGAAGATTCCATGCGGAAACCCTTGCTGCTTCGTGGTGCCCGACAGGTTGGAAAGTCATCAGCAGTTAAAAACTTTGGAAAGCAATTCGAGTATTTCGCCGAGGTAAACTTCGAACGTAACAAGGCAATTAAAACCTTCTTCCAGGGGGATATTGACGTACGATTGATTGCTAAAAAAATCAGCAGCTATATCAATGTCCCTATAGAAGCAGGTAAGACGCTCCTCTTCCTCGACGAAATCCAGGAATGCCCTGAAGCCATCATGGCACTACGCTTCTTCAAGGAAGATTATCCTGAGCTGCATGTCATAGCCGCAGGATCACTTCTGGAATTTACGCTTCAGGAACTCCCTACTTTTGGAGTAGGAAGGATTCACTCGCTCTTCATGTATCCGATGACTTTCGATGAATTTCTGTATGCCAATCACGAAGAAGGGCTCATCCTTCTCCGAAATGAAGCATACGGAAACCAGTCTTTAGATCAAGCCTTCCATGATAAACTCGTGGAATACTTCCGCACCTACCTGCTTGTTGGAGGCATGCCGGAATCTGTTCTGGCATGGACCAAGACACACGATTTCAACCGATGCAGAAACATCCAGGAAGACATCATTCTGACATACGAAGATGATTTCAGCAAGTATAAAAAGAGAGTCAACCCAGATTTACTGCGCACAACGATGCGTGGCATCTGTCATCAGGCAGGAGAGAAACTGACATACAAGCAAATATCAGCAGATTATCAGAGTTCACAAATCAGAGAAGCCATCCGCCTGTTGACACTTGCAGGAATCGTTACTCCTGTGGTCGCTACCTCGGGCAATGGTATTCCGCTGGATGCGGAAGCTGACGAGAAAAGCATGAAGGTCCTCTTTCTGGACCCAGGATTACTGTTAGCCGTGCTTCAACTGGAAGGCGACCTGTCTCAGCAGCTCATAGAACTTATTTTAGCCGGCACTCCTCAGGAACTTGTCAATAAGGGAGGCGTAACAGAAATGGTTGCCGGACTCGAGATGATGCGTTACAAACCATGCATCCAGCGCCAGAAGATGTTTTATTGGGAGAAGAAGGGGAAGAGTGTTGCCGAGATAGACTATCTGGAAATCCACAACATGAAGATTACCCCTATCGAAATCAAATCGGGCACTCAGGGCGGCATGAAGAGTCTCTGGCTATTCATGAGAGAGAAAAAGCTCACCGAAGCATTCCGTTGTTCCTTAGAGAATTTTGGATCATTTGATTACATTGACAAGCAGGACGATGATGCCATAAGGCATGTCACCATACTGCCTCTCTATGCATTATCCCTATTGAGAAGCCGTTAATAGTCTGCTAACAAGCAGGATTAGGAATAAAAGTGCCTTTTTCCTACATGGCGACGTAATCTTTCCTACGTCCTGACACAGAAACTCCTGCGTCGCCATGTAATTTCAAGGGCATTAGAAGAGAAAAAATCCCTTGCAACCACTAGAGTCGCAAGGGATTCACATTATCCACTTATCTATTTGTACCTTAAGGGTTTATTGAAGATTGGAGGTAGGCAATTAGAAACGGTATACAACAAAGCTGTTTGGCTTCATCTTCACGTTCAACACATTGCCCTGAACCTGTGCATCTGATACAACAGGAACAACCACATTTTTATTGTCTATCTTGTTTTCTGCCTGAATATTGTCGGCATGGAGAACGGTTACCTTACCTGGGTTCAACTTCTTGATACCATTAAAGGTTACGTTGATTTCCTTTGCCTCGTTAGAGGTGTTGGCAATCTTTACGATGTAGCTCTTGGTAGCCTTGTCGAAGCAAGCGGTGGCATAGAGACCATTCTCACCTGCTACAGCCTTGCCGTTCTCGGTAAGTTTCAACACATTGGTACCCTTGTTCTCGCCGTAGAGCTGCTGAACATAGTAGTTGGCTGAACGGACAGAGCTGAGGTTATCGAACCAGATGAGGTCCGGACGCCACTGCCATCCCTCTACATGAGCGAAGAGAGGTGCATAGGTAGCCTGATAAACCACATCAGCATTACGCTCCAAACCGGTCATGAAAGCTGCCTCAGAAAGGGCTGCCTCCCAAGAGTTTGGATCATTCTCGGCATGAGCAGCATACTCACCGGCAAAGACCTTAGGACCCTTGCGGTCGTACTTGTCGTAACGGCTGGCATTGCTGCGGAACCATTCCGGACTCTTGTAGTAGTGCTCATCCACCATGTCTACGCCCAACTTGCGCATCTGCTCCCAACCGTAGTCGAAGTCCTTTCCATCAGCAGATGGACCAGATGAACCGCAGATCTTGATCTTTGGATACTTGGCATGAATCTGCTCCATGAACTTCTGCAGACGCTCAGGATACATAGGCCCCCACTGCTCGTTACCGATACCAATCTGCTTCAGATTGAATGGTGCTGGATGACCCATATCGGCACGGAGCTTACCCCACTTGGAGGTAACAGGACCATTGGCAAACTCGATGAGGTCGAGTGCATCGTCGATATAGCTCTGGAGATCCTTGACTGCTACATGCGCATTAGGATCCTTATCATCGTTCTGATACTGGCAAGCCAGACCTACAGAGAGAATAGGCAATGGCTCAGCACCAATCTTCTCTGAAAGGAGGAAATACTCATAGAAGCCCAAGCCCAATGACTGATAGTAGTTAGTGAAAAGGCGATGTGGGAAGGTATCTCTCCAGCGGTTCTCGTTCAGAGGACGGTTCTCAGGAGCACCCACAGAGTTCTTCCACTCATAACGGGTATCGAGGTCGGTTCCCTCTACGATACATCCGCCAGGGAAACGGAAGATGCCTGGCTTCAAGTCAGCCAAATCCTGTACGAGGTCGGCACGGAGACCATTCCAGTTGTCCTCAGGGAAGAGAGAGATATGGTCGAGGTCTACGCTCTCAGAACCCTTCTCCAGATAAACACGCATCAAACCTTTGGCATCGGTCTGAGGAGAAGTAAGGGTAGCAGTAAGCTTCTGCCATTTATTATTGGTGATGTTGATGACCTGCTTGGCAATGACATCATTCTTTGAATTGACGAGTTCTACGCGAATCTTGCCCTGCTTGCCATCGATGAGATGAAGACGGCCATATACGGTGAAATCGTACTTCATATCCTTCTTCAAGCCCATGCCGAAGAAGCCACGGTTCTCAAGACCAGTCTGCTTCTCACGTGCGCCTGCGCTCTCAAGTGTTACATAATGAGGATTGCGGTCGAAGGCTGGCTTCACGTCGTTGAGGGTTACGTTGCCGAATGTATTCCATCCCATCAGGCGCTGTGGGAATTCGAAGGAACGGTTCTCTACCATCTCTGCATAGAGTCCACCATCGGCACCGAAGTTGATATCCTCGAAGAAGATACCATACATGGTAGGCTGGATTTCTGCTCCAGGCTTGTTAGCCTGAACAGTAAACTGATGCTGTGCGAAAGCTCCGAGTGAAGACATCGCCAGCAATGCTGCTGCGAAAAATTTTGCTTTTCTCATATTGTTCGTTATTTTATTTTTTAGGTCTGTACTTACACCTTATAAATATAGGTGGTGCAGTAAATCTTCTGCAAAGATTACACAAACGAGCGCAATGAAAGCTTGCTTTCAAATTGCCGAGTGCAGTAAATCTTCTGCAAAGATAAAAAAATCCACCCCGAATGAGGTGGATTTTCTGTTTAAATATATTGGATTTTCGTACAAATCCCTGCTTTTCTACTATTTATTTAATGGAATGAGCACGAAAGTGAAGTTTTTATCGCCATAATGGAGGCGATATTTCTCCAAAGGCCATGCCCCCCAAGAGTTCTCACCAGCCACACCAGAATGCTCTGCATCGAGGAAGAGATTGGTGAATTTTGACTTCTTCAGATTGAAACTGTGACGCTGATCCTTGTCATCACCATCATCCAGTTCTTCTGTGTCGAAGTGGATAGCTGAAGCATAGAATGGCTTGCAGCTCTTCACCTTGAATCCGAAGCCGGAAGCATCGGTTTGGTTCCACCAGCGCATATCGCCCTTGGTTCCACTCTCCTGTGGACGGATGTATGGGAAGTACTGGTTGTCGGCATCATCGCTGTAGATTCCGATGCGCATGCAGTCCTCACGGTCAGAATAGTTCTCGATAGGACCACGGCCGTAATACTGGCTCTTGTCCATATCGTATGGCAACTGCATCAGCATACCGAAACGGAACAGATCGCTGACCTTGGCATCATCAGAAGCATCAAACTCCTGGCTTACCTTCATCGCACCGGTGTTAGGCATGATGAGATAATCGATTTCCAGCTCACCCTTCACCTCTGGCATCTCATAGGTTGCACAGATGCTGATGGTGTTTGCCTTCTTATCCTTTTCAACAGCTACACCCTTCAGGTTCATGACAGGGTTCTTCCAAACCTGGAACTTCTTCTGCAGACCTGCACCGAAATCATTATCGGTAGGAGCACGCCAGAAGTTTGGCTTCAGGGTACCGCCCTCGCCGAGGAGCGATTTGCCACGATAGGTATATTCAGAGATGAGACCGGTGGTACGGTTCACCTTCACGGTCAGATCAGGAGTAGTAACGGTGATATCCTGCTCGCCCTTCTTGTTGATGAGCTTAGCCTTCACCTTCTTTCCGTCCTGAGCCTTAGCCATGTTATCTGCACAATGACCGCAGCACTTCTTCTCCTTCACTGCCAGCTGGGCATAAGCCACAATCTGACCAGCCTCCATCAGAGGTTCAGCCTTCTTCAGACGGAAATCGATGTTGAGGAACACCTCCTTGCCCTTTACCTTAGAAAGGTCGTAAGGGATGGTGAAGTTCCTGGTCTGCTGGGCAGCTACATCGATATCAGCGATGGTACCATTCTGAGTTTCCACGCCATCCTCAATGAGGCTCCATGCCAAGGCATAGTTGCTCAAATTGCGGAAGAAGTTCTCATTGTTTACACTTACTTCGCCCTTCTCTGCATTCACCATCTTAGCCCAGATGTTCTGATACTGGTAGGCTACCTCGTAGGCATGAGGATTGAGCTGACGGTCAGGACCGATGATACCATTGCAGTTGAAGTTGTTGTCGCTAGGGTCGTAATTGTTATAATCACCACCGTAGCAATATTCTATCTTGCGGAGCTCTTCATTGCTCATCTTCTCAGGATTCTTGATGGTCATCGGCTTCAATACCTTGCGGTGCAAGCCCTGGTCAACGAAATCCCAGTCGAAACCACCCTGGAGGATAGGATACTTGCGAATCAGAGCCCAGTAATCCTTCAGGTTACCGCCTGAGTTACCCATGGTATGGTTGTACTCGCACTGGATGAGCGGCATCGGACTGTTAGGGTCCTTCGCATACTTTTCGCAAGCACTTACAGGATAGTACATAGGGCAGAAGATATCGGTACCCTCGCCTCTGCGAGCCTGCTCATACTGAACCGGACGGCTCTGGTCCTGGCTCTTGATCCACTTGTAAGCCTGCAGGAAGTTATCGCCCATCACAGTCTCATTACCCATACTCCAGGTTACGACACTAGGATGATTGAAGTACATGGAAACATTGTGCTGGTTGCGCTCCATAATCTGCTTGGCAAACATCGGTTTCTTGGCAGCTGCATCATCGCCATACTGGAAACCGTGACTCTCCTGGTTAGCCTCAGCTACCACATAGATACCATACTCATCGCAGAGCTCGTACCAGCGTGGATCATCAGGATAGTGGCAGGTACGGACAGCGTTGATATTCAGGCGCTTCATAATCTTGATGTCCTGAATCATGCGCTCCATGCTCAATACATAACCTCCATCAGGGTCAATCTCATGACGGTTGGCACCCTTGATGAGCACAGGCTGACCGTTGACAAGGAACTGCTTGTTCTTGATTTCTACCTTGCGGAAACCTACCTTGACAGGAGTCATGCTTGCTGATTTCATGTTGCCATTCTTCAGCGCACTTGAGAGGGAAACCTGAAGGGTATATAAATAAGGTGTCTCAGCACTCCACTTGTGTGGATTCTCTACGTTCATCGTAATGTTGGCTGTTCCATTCTTTGCCAATCCTGTAGCTGTAGCCACCTGCTTGCCCTCTTTGTCGAAGAGGATGAAGTTCAGCTTGCCTGTTCCCTTTACCTTGGTAGAGATGTTGAGCACACCATCCTTGTAGTTGTTTACAAGGTCAGGAGTAATACGGATATCCTCCAGCTGCAACTTGGCATCGCGGGCAAAGAGATAGCTCTCACGAGCCACACCACTCAAGCGCCAAAAGTCCTGATCCTCATCCCAGGAACCATCACACCAGCGGAAGGTCTGGAAGGCAATCAGATTCTTGCCCTTCTTCAGATAAGGAGTGATGTCAAACTCGGCAGCCACCTTGCTATCCTCTGCATAACCGGCAAACTTACCGTTTACATAGAGATAGATGTTGGAAGTTACGCTACCGAAATGAGCGACAACCTGCTTGCCATCCCAGTTGGCAGGGATGTCGATGATACGGCGGTAAGAACCTACATGGTTGTCCTTGGTAGGAACTGCTGGTGGCTGCTGGTCAAAATGTCCACGCCAGCCGAAGCCTACGTTCACATATTCCGGATTACCGAATCCGTTCATCTCCCAGATACCTGGCAGATTCATGGTCTTCCATTTGGAATCATCAAGATCTTCCTTGTAGAAGTCGGTAGAACGCTGGTCGGCATTAGCCACCCAGTTGAACTTCCAGGTTCCGTCGAGCGAAAGGAAATACTTGCTCTCCGTCTTGTTCATGTGCAGGATATCCTTGCTCACGATCTTACCGTCTTTCTCAGAAACCCAGTCATCTGCCGGATAGGTGAAGAAATTGGTGTGCAACGGAAAACGATTGATGGCATTCACCTGAAGGTCGTGCCATTCTGTGTAAGTTGGCTGCTGGATGGTCGTCTTATTCAACGACTTAATGGCTGCCTTCGGTTTGGTTGCACCGAAGGTTGCCATAGCCAATCCTGCCAAACTTAATGTAACGAACAGTCTCTGTTTCATGTTTGTCAGTTATTAATATATCAGATTGAATTTACACCTTATTATATATAGGGCTATTCTATACCTTATTATATATAGGCATCTTACTTGATGGCAAGATACTTATCATATTCGCAGGCTGTAAGAAGCACAGCGCCTACACCGAAGTTTGCCTGAGAGTTGGCATCTACGGTCTGTCCTGGGATGGCTCTTTCGCCGATAGGCTGAACATAACCCACCTTGCCATCTGCCTGAACGGCTGTCTCTGTGAGATAAGTCCAGGCACGGTCGATGACCTTCTTGTACTCCTTCTTGCTGAGATAACCATTGTTTACTCCCCAAAGCATACCATAGGTAAAGAAGGCTGTACCACTGGTCTCAGGACCTGGAGCGTGCTCTGGGTCCATCATCGAACGGGTCCAGTAACCTTCCGGCTGCTGGATTTCAGCTACCGCCTTAGCCAGTTTCTGGAATTTATCTACGAAGAACTGATATTGCTTGTAGTCCTTAGGCATATCCTGGAGCACCTTAGCCAAACCTGCGAGAACCCAGCCATCACCACGAGCCCAGAAGTCTTTCTTTCCGTTGGCACTCTTGTGCTTTGGATAGATGTACTTGCCGTCACGGAAGTAGAGGTTGGTCTCCTTGTCGAGCATAATCTCATCGGTGGTGAGGAGATTATCGTAAAGCTTATCGAGATACTTGGTATCGCCGGTCAACTTATACATCTTGGTCATCACAGGCATCACCATATAGAGAGCATCGCTCCACCACCAGTAGTCTGTTGGCTCTGAGTAAGCTTCAAAATGCATTACTTCCTTGGCACGCTTCACCATATATTCTGATGCAGCGGCATTTCCCTTGGCTGCCTCGATGTTATAGAGGTCGATGTAAGTCTGGAAGCAGATTTGCCAGTCGCCGAAGAGAACGTGATCCTTACCCTCGCCGTATGGTTTGTACTTCCACTTGGCTGGGTTTGCCTCCGTAGCACCGGTCCAGTCGTTGTGTTCAGCCCAGCGGATGGTATAGTCGAGCATCTTCTGGTCCTTGAGCATCTTATATACCTCCATGTTTCCGGTATGATAAGCGGCATTATCCCAGAAGGCACGAACCTCAGGCTTGTTGTTAGCCTGCCAGTAGTTATTCACTTTGGTGATGAGTTCCACCACCTGTTCATGATCCCATTTTTTGGAAGCCTTCACTTCCTTCTTATTCTGTTTCTTGACCTTAGCGGTCTTCTTGGCTGGCTGTGCTGCATTCAAAGGCAAAGCCAAGGCTGCAGCTGCCAACATCATCATTATCCTATTCATTGTTTTTAATGTTGAGTGTTGAATGTTGAGTGTTGAATGTTGAGTGTTCTGTGCTTGATGTTTTATTTAACGCTATACTTTGAGCAAGCAAGTCAACATTCAACACTCAACATTCAACATTCAAATGAAAAAATTACCACTTGTCCTTGGTAACGATATCGTCCTTCCACTGGTAATCCTTAGGGAACTGCTGGTTGTTCCATGCCTTCACCTGAGTCCAAGGCTGTGCTGCATCGGTCCAGAAAGGATGGTCGGCAGGCAAACCGAGAGGCATAAAGGCGAGGGTTGTCATATAGAGCGAGCCGTTATTGGTGTACCAGTCGGCAACGTTCTTCTGACTGTTTCCACAGAAACCGATAGAGAGATAACCCTTCTCGTTGAAGTTGTTCTCCTTATCGAACATGCGATGGAGCACCTTGGTAAGCGCTGCACGCACCTGACCGTTGCTCAAATCACTAGGCAACGTCTGATACCATGCCATCAGAGCCAGCGGCTGCATCGTAGCCATACGGTAAGGAATACTTCTTCCGAAAGCTGGGAAGGTTCCCTCTGGAGAGATGAATCTTTCGAGAATGATGCTGTACTTCTGGCAGCGTCTCAACTCTCTATCGTAGTATTTCTGATAGTCGAGACGGGAATTCACCTTGGCATCTACCATCGCCTGGAGAGTTTCCAGATACATTGGATGGAACACATAGCTGCTGTAGTAATCGAAGGCGAACGAAGGACCATCAGCATACCAGCCATCACCCACATACCACTCCTCTACCTTGCGGCAGGCAGAATTGACGCGATATTCATCGAAATCGCCACCCGCCTTCGCCATGAAGCTCTCGATGGTTGAAGAGAAGAGCAACCAGTTGGTATAAGGAGGGTCGATGTGGCGGAGCTTGGCAAACTCTGCGAGATAACGCTTCTTGGTCACCTCGTCGAGAGGCTTCCAGAGGGTATCGTAGGCACGGAGGAAACTCTCAGCGATATAGGCTGCATCTACCAGGTTCTGACCACCGATACCCCAGCAGAGATAGTCAGGACTCTGAGGGTCTACGGCATTCTTATAGGAAGCCAATGCCCATTCACGCAGCTGCTTGCGCTGCTTGCCTTCGGCAGTAGCATCATCAGGAAGGGTGAGCCATGGAGCCACACCTGCCATCAGTCTGCCGAAGCACTCCATATAGAGCACCTTCTTGTTACGGTTGTCGAAGCTAGGACTGAACTCAGTCTGCATGTTCTTCTGCAACTCGCCCTTAGCCATGTTTTCCAGCACAGGCTGCGCCATCTTGTAGGCAAGCGAGCACCAATATTGGCGGTCGCTCTGCTGTATAGTCTTTTTCTTGGCAGAAATTCCCATGAAAGGAACCAGCGCCAAGACGAGAGTCATCATGATATTTCTATATATATAATTCATAGATAGTTGTGAGTTTGATATTGTTTGTTATTTTTGATATTTTGAATGCAAGTTGTAAGTTACTGATTACTTCAGCTAAGCAACTGCAAAGATATGTATAATTAATTAGAAACAAGCAGAGCGACCGTATTTTTTATTGTTTTTTCAACACTGGTGCACCGTTTTCCCAAGAAATTGGTACCCACAAGTGTCTACTGTCACTCAAGTGTTTAGGATTCCACATGTCTGCCATGAATACATAGTCGGCACCATGGAACATTTTCTTCTGTGCTGCAGTTTCTACCTTATATATAAAGGTACCCTGTCCGCCGAAGGTCTTGTTGGCACCCTCACCACGGCATGGATTAGGCAGCTGTTCCCAAGGACCATAGATATTCTTCGCCTTGAACATGCGGGCTGCATTAGGCGCCCAACCGGTACATCCGCTGGTAATCATCCAGTAGATGCCATCCTGCTTGAAGATGGTAGGAGCCTCATTCTGTCCACCTGCTGCCACACGAACATAGCTGCCGTTGTGCTGCATGTAGTCATCCGTCAACTGTGCGATTTGGAGCGTTAAGTTATCCTCAGAAGAATAGATATGGTAAGCCTTTCCATCATCGTCGATGAAGATGGTCATATCTCTTGACATTTGTCCTCCCTCGAAATCTCTCATCCAGAACATGCCGCGCTCTATCTGTTTGCGCCACTCCGGAGTCCACCATTTCTTCAGCTCCGGGAAGAGAAGCTGATGCTTGAGGTCGGTGGTATCTGGCTTGGCAAATCCTACAGGATAGATACCCGGATTCACTCTGCCTGAGCGGATGAACTTGAAAGGTCCGAAAGGAGTATCGCTGGTTGCCACGGCATAGCGGGCAGCACCATAACCCCTACCCTTCAACTCGAGATGGAACCACATCACGAACTTCTTGGTCTTCTGGTTGTAGAGAACCTTAGGACGCTCGATGATGCAACCACCCTCGATATCGCAGCCTGCTTCGTTGGATACAGGGAGTACCAATCCATGATTCTTCCAGCTCTTGAGATCCTTGGAAGTGAAGCAACTTACGCCGAGAGAGCTGTAAGGCTTGCCATCCTGCGAGCGGCTTTCGCCATACCAATAGTAGGTACCTTTGTAGTTGAAGATGTTGCCACCGTGCGCATTGATATGCTTGCCGGTATTGTCTTTCCACACGCCTCCGTCCATCGGAGCCTGTGCCATTGTTAGAAGACAAGACATCATCCACAACATGATAAATACGAATAGTTTATTCATTTTGCTGATGTTATTATTAAGTTAGTGAATACGCCAATTGTTGCAGTCGTTTGTCGGGTGCAAAGTTAGAGAATATCATCAACTTCATAGTTCAATTATCGGTAAAATAAGGACGCAAATTGAGATAAAAGGGCAGAAAACAGTCAAAAATGACTATTGCAGCCCTCTCATCATCTACTTAACCAAAATATCAATCTTAATCCTTATCTTCATTCTTATTCATTCTCCGGGTCATAAACCACCTTGTTGGCTTCGAATACTGCAAGCTCTGCGAGGTTGAAGTACTTATTGTCGCCGAAGGTCTTGGTAACAACCAGACGGAGATGGGTGAACGATTTGCCGGCATCGATACCCTCAGAGGTATATTCAGCCTGGCTGGCAGAAGGAAGACCAGAGAGGATTTCCTTGATGCCCTCCCACTTCTCTCCATCATTGCTGATCTGGATATCGAGATTTTCAGGACCTACCTGAGAACCGTTACGGTTGCGATACCAGAACATGAATACTTGATGAGCCTCCTTGAAGTCTATCTGGATATATTGAGGAAGAGGCTTCTGAGGAGATGACCAGCGGGTATGGAAGAAACTGTTATAGTTGCCATCCACCAGGTTCTTGATAGGCCCCTCAGAAGGTTCCTGATCATCGGTACTCAACATGTCTGCTGTGACATTTATCTTATCACCCTTTGTATAGGTAACGGTAGCAGGGAGCAAACCCGACTGAGCCTTTACCTGCATAGGAGCACCCGCCTCGTTCTTGTCGTTGAATGCCTGGAAGGTGAAGGTATAATCACCATACTTCTTCAAAGTATTCTCAATGAGGAGCGTACGTGTATGGATAGAAACCACATTGGTTACCGTCTCCTGATTAGCTGGATTCACATACGAAATCTTCATATATGAGAAAGTGGAATCGGCAGGAACTGTCCAGTTCAGGCGGATGGCACCAGGAAGAGCCTCGGATGTTACAGCAGAAGCATCAATAGTCTTTGGAGCTCCTGTATAACCCTGATATTCGAAATCGGTGATATTGCTATCACAGGAAGCCAAGACTGCCATTCCAACTAATGCACTAAATATATATTTAATTGCTTTCATTGTTTTGTCTATTTGTTTGTTCTACTTGGGATTGCCCAGCCCCTTATATTTAAACGTACCTATATATAATAAGGTGACATATATAATAAGGTGAAGAGCAATCCATGTATTTACTTTGATTGATTACCAGCCAGGATTCTGCTTGAAGTCTGGATTGGTATGCTTCAGGAGTTCACTCTTGGAGATTGGGAAGAAATACATCTTGTCGTCCCAACCACGATTCACGACATTGCGCTTGTAAGTGAATGTTCCATCCTCGTTCTTGGTAATCTTCATCTCTGTGATAGTAGCGAGCTTGTTGCCTTCCTTCCAGCGACGAACATCATAGAAGCGATGATCCTCGAAAGCCAACTCTACCATGCGCTCGTTCTCATACTTCTTCCAGAACTCGTCGTTGCTCAAGCCCTCTGCCAACTCAGGCATCTTTACATCCTCACGATTGCGGATTACGTTGACTGCCTCACGAGCAGACATTGGGAGGTCGGCACTGACTGCATCGGCACTACCGAGATACTTGAACGCAGCCTCAGCATAGTCGAGATAGAACTCACCCAAGCGGAAGACCACCCAAGCATGAGGAGTAGAAGTTGAGTTGACTGAAGAGATGTTGACATTGCCATCGCAATACTTCTTCAGGTAATAACCTGTAGGAGTAGCACCTACGATAGGTTCACCATTCTTGCCACCATAGTAGGTCTCCAAGGCATCGCCATTGTAAGAAGGCCACTTCTTCTCACCGTTCACGGCGATAGTCATGCCGAAACGTGGGTCGCGGTTGGCGTATGGATTCTGGGCATCATAACCACTACCCTCCTCGTTCCAAAGCTTACCGTTCTTCATCTCGTAAGCATCTACGAGTGTCTGGGTTGGGCAGTTGCCACCATTACCATTCTCCAAGCCACGTGGATAGTTATCGTACTCGAAAGCATTCATAGCACCCATACGGATAGCGTAGATGAGCTCCTTTGCCTGCCAGTTGTTGGAACCCCACAGGTCTGAATACTTACCGAGCTGCACACCATTTGCCAAACAAGCATCGATAACAGCTTTGCTAGCAAGAGCAGCCTGATGGTAAAGTTCTTTGTCATCATTGGTATTGAAGAGAGGACTTGCCTCATAGAGCAAGGTACGAGCCTTCAAAGCCAAGACAGCAAGTTTGCTTACGCGTCCCGTCTCGTTAGCAGCAGCATCATCACCCAACTTAGAGTAATCCACAGGCAACTTGTCTGCAATCGCATCACATTCCTTTACAACGAAGTCCAATACCTCTTTGGCAGGAGTACGAGGAAGCGCATTAGCCTCGTCCTCTGTCAGCACCTCTGTAGTGAAAGGTACATCGCCGAACTTCTCCACAGCTGTGAAATAGAAGTAAGCACGAAGGAAACGAGCCTCATACTGGTAGCGATTGAAGCGCAACATCTGGGCATCATAGTCCTTGTTGAACTTATAATCAGAGAAATCACACTCATCCATGTGAGCCAAGAAATAATTAGCCTGACGGATAGCAAAGTAATTGTAGCTCCAGTTATCCATGGCGTTCAATGCACTCCAAGAGCCATTGGTAAAGTTCTGTACGCTACCGTTCTTCCAAGAGAATTCTGCCTCATCACAAGCGGATGCAAGCATTCCCCTGCTATATGGCGCAAAGCCATCCTCTAAGAAACCATATATATTGGTAATGAAGCCTGCTGTATTATCGAAATTGGTAAATACATATTTGCTATCATAATCGGTGTACTCATGATAGTCCATCTCATCACCGCAAGATGCGAGCAATGCCAAGCAAATCATGCCACCAAAAATCTTATTTAATTTCATTGTCGTATTCTTTTAATGTTGATGATTAGAAACCAAGTACGAGACCGAGAGATACTGAACGGTTTAACGGATAGGTTGCACCATAGCACTCAGGATCCAACTCCTTGATATGATCGAAGCAGAGCAAATCTACACCACGAACATACAACTTGGCATTGTTGATAAACTTTGTTGCACCCAAGAGAGACTTAGGGAAGTTGTAGTAAACTTCTACATTTCTCAGCTTGAGGAATGAACGGTCAGCCAACCAGATAGAGTTGTATCGGTTGTTGTTGTCATTGGTCTCAGCAGACAAACGAGGGAACTTGGCTGTTTCTGCTGTTGCTGGAGTCCAACGGTTGTCGAAATAGTACTGACCGATATTGGTATTGTTTACCAAAGGACGGTACATTGACTGCGTATCCAGATAAGCACTGTAGTTAGCTGCACCTTGGAAGGTTGCTGTGAAACCTAAGCCCTTATACTCTAGACCGAGATTGAAAGAATAGTAAATCTCAGGACAGGTAGTATTGTAACCCATCTTTACCACGTCATCTTCATTGATGATGTTATCACCATTCTGGTCCTTATACTTAATGTCACCAGGTTTAACCTCAGAGAACTGCTGTGCAGGACTGTGATCAATATCAGCCTGATCCTTGAAGAAACCTACTGCCTGCAGACCGAAGATCTGACCTACAGGATTGCCGGTACGCTTCAGATAATCGTAAGCACGTGGCTCCTCATATTCTTCCTTGATTTCGTTCTTTGCCAAAGTGTAGTTCACACCAGCTGTCAACTTCAGGTCCTTAGCGATTTCCTTGGCATAGTTGGCACCGAGTTCTACACCCCAGCTATCTACGATACCACCGTTGATATAGCGGCTGGAAGCACCGAGAACAGAAGAAACCTTACCACCAGCGTTTACCCACTGACGGTCACGACGCTGGTAGTAACCATCTACGGTCAGGTTCAAGCCGCCCAATACGGTAGCATCCATACCCACATTATACTTGGTAGCACGCTCTGCCATCACATTGGTAGAAGCCAGACGAACTTCAGACCAACCGCCGGAAGAAGTTGCATTGTCCTTTCCTACGAAGTAGCTGTTGCCACCGCCAAAGGTCTGGTTCCAATATCCTTCTGCTGGAATATAGTCCAGATTGATGATACCCCATGATGCACGGAGCTTCAGAAAGTCGATGAAGGATACATTCTGCATGAAATTCTCCTTGCTCAACACCCAGGCAGCAGAAACTGTTGGTGAGAAATTGGTACGATGACCCGGAGCCAGCTTATTGGATGATGCCAAAGACAGAGATACATCTGCCAGGTATCTCTCCTTGTAACCATAATGGTTGTAGAGAGTGGCTGTGGTACGATACTGGGTATTGTTCTGCCCATTCCAGTTGCGATACTCATAATTCCACATCAATACAGAGCTGATGCTATGGTTACCGAAGGTATGGTCATAGTTGGCACCAACGCCGAAGTTGAAGTTCTTATTCTGCCAGTCGAGTTTACTGTCACCAGACATCTCACCATCCTTGCCTCCTACATAGTTTCCCATACCATATTTGTATTCCTTAGTATGATTCTCCCAGTAAGCAGCAATGTTATCATAGGCGATACGAGTCCATACACTCAAACCATCTGTAACGGCAGAAAGATCCTGGCTCAGCGTCATATCGGCAAAGAGAGAACGGGTATGAGCCTTGCTGTAAGCACGGCCTTCTGTCAATGCTACAGGATTGTAATATCCGGTCCATGTTGCATTACCACCCCAGAGACCATTTTCGGTCTTGATAGGGAAAGCTGCGGCAGGAACTGTATAAATCTTACCCCAAAGATCATCACTGCTCAAACCTGGGCGAGATGCCTCCATCAAGACTCCGTTCAAGTTGGTCTGCAACTTGGTAGTTGAAGTCAAGTCAATGTCCAGGTTGGTACGGATGCTACCCTTGGAATACTTATTCTGAGTAGAATAACCAGAATTCTCCTTTGGATGAGCAATGAAACCGAGATTGCTGATGAGATTCACATTGGTATAATAGCGAAGACGTTCGCCACCACCACGGAAGGCCAGGTTGTAAATATCGCTGGAACCATTATTCTTGAAAGTCTCGCCTATCCAATCTACATTAGGATAGAGGTATGGATTGCTTCCATCCTTAAAATAACCTAGCTCCTCTTCGGTATAACGAGGTGACTTACCATCGCTCACGTATGCCTCGTTCAAACCGAGAGCATAGTCGTAGGCATTCACGAACTTAGGACGACGAGCCTCCCAATTGAATGCATGGTCGTAAGTAAACTTGATTTCATTGGTCTTATACTTACCACGCTTTGTTACGATGTTTACCACACCATTAGCTCCCTTGTAACCATAGAGAGCTGTGGCAGCAGCATCCTTCAATACGTACACGTTCTCCACTTCCTCTGGCGAAAGATAAGTGATGTTGCGCTCGATACCATCTATCAAGATGAGCGGAGAAGAGCCGTTCAAGCCTTGCAAACCACGCACATAGAAGGAAGGCTCATAAGAAGCGTAGTCGCCAGCACCCTGAAGGGCTGTCAAGCCGAGCACACTACCACTGAGCAATGAGTTGCCAATATTCTTGGAAGAACGCTTATTGAACTCATCATTGGAAGCACTTGCAACAGATACTGTAGATTCCTCTACATTCTGCTTGATGCCAAAGCCAATCTCCACAGGACGAGAAGCATAGTCCATCACCACCTTTATCTCCTTGCTGCCATTGAGGGCTACAGTCTTCTTCGACTGGTCAGGAGCATCAATAATCAACTTATCGTTGGCATTGGCACCTATCTCGAAGGCACCATCCTTATCGGTATAAGCCTTGATGAGCTTATTATTCAGGATTTCTACCAAGGCACCAGACACTGGGTTTCCCAGCTTATCGACTACCACACCTGTGACATTACCATTCTGAGCGAATGCAGAGATGCTAGCCAAAAGTACCGAGGCAAATAATATATGTCGTTTCATATCTTATATTCTTTAATATTATGATAAGATTCGTTATTTAATACCTTTCTTCAGAAATTACCATCCAGGGTTCTGAGTCAAACCATAGTTCTTGTTGATTTCAGTTGGAGGGAATGCAGAGAGAAACCACTTGTTGTCCCAGTTGCTCCACCAAGAACGGCGAACATTCTGGATTTCATACTTCTCATATCTATAATGAGTAGGATAGTTTGGTTCATAGCCATCCTCCTTTTCTTTCTTACCCTGCCACTGGAAGTTATAGTCCTTGCCATCTTTCTGTCGATACATCCGAAGACCATGTAACTGCTTCTGGAAGATGTCAGAGCGACGATAACGAATCAAATCGAAGAAACGAGTCTCCTCGAAACCAAATTCAACTGCACGCTCCTTCATGATGGCATCAAGCACGGTCTGCTTATCGCCCCAGTTCTTTGAGGCATCAGACTCTTTCAACCCCTTCAAGCCCACACGAGCACGAACTATGTTCACATTGTTGATAGCCTTGTCGAGCTGACCATTCTGTGCCAAAGCCTCTGCATAAATAAGATACACCTCTGCCAAGCGAACGTATGGCCATACATGAACTCGGTTGGTCTCACCATTGAAATAGAACTTGTTGTTGGCGAATCCTGTAGCAAACTGGCCAGACTCCGATGTACCAGCGCCCTTACCGCCATCAGTACCTTCTACCCAGTTCTCATAACGGCGACCACTATAGTTACCATTATCATTCATAGTTGTCTGTACACCATTCACAATCATGGTCTCATAGAGACGAGGGTCACGAGTCAAGTCAAAATTCTTGTCAGGATTAACGAACATGGTATCTGGGTCTTCCTGCAATACCTTGTCTAGATTGAATGGACGGCCATCCTTCCAGTCAAACATTTCCATAAATTCCTCTGTTGGAGTATAACCGCCATAGGCATTCCATTCACTTACAAATAAGTAGTTATGGCCACCAAAGGCATTGTCTGTCCACCCGTTACCATCGTAACGAACACGAGTGCCCATCAACATCTCGGTAGTACCACGCTTAGAGTAAGCTGCACGGAAAGCTGCACGATACTGTCCAGACGTTGGATGACTACCTTCTGCCTGTACCAACTTATAATATCCCTCAGCCCCTAGGTCTTGGAAGAACTTTTCACAAGCGGTCAGACATCTCTGCCAACGCTCAGCCTTATAATCGCCATACCAAGCCTGATGATTGGCATTGGCGGCATCAGCCTCCGAGCCTGCACAAGGAGTCTCACTATTAAATAAAGGTGAAGCAGCAAATAAGAGAATCTTGCACTTCAAAGCCTCAGCGGCAGCCTTGGTAAAGCGACCATCCCAAGCCTCTTCTACGGTCCAAGGCAAGTTAGAGGCAGCCTCATCAAGCAAGCCAACCATAAAGTCTACTGTTTCCTCTACCGTACCACGAGGCTCCTCATAAGTAGCATCGGTGCCAGAATAAGAATTCTTCACGATAGGCAGACCACCATAATGGCGGAACATATCGAAATAACGAGAAGCAATAATACACTTAGCCTCTGCTTTCAAACGATTCTTCTCACTTTCCTCCATATCTGGAGTTTTATCCACATTCTCTAAGAAAATGTATGCTGAACGTACGCCTTCCCATACGCGCTCGTTGGTATAGCCAAACTTACCACGATCACCTGGAACGTATGCACCAGGGTAGTAGAGACGATTTACATCATCCCAAGAGTTGTGGCTGTGCCAGCAGTCAGACAAAGTCTCGAAAACACCAGTGTTCATCTTTACGGCTACACCGCCATCCCAATAGTAAGGGATACCATAATACATGTAGGCATAAGTTCTCCAAAGGAACTCACGAGTATATTCAGCATTGTTGAAAATGGTGTCCTTGGTAACATCACCGCCTGGGGCTTTCTCCAAGAAGGAATCACCAAACTTCCAATCATCTACACAACTAGTAAATATGGAAGACAATGCAAATGCAAAGAATGCACCTATTAATATCTTATTTAGTTTCATAATAATCTATATTTTTATTAGAATCCAACTTTCAAACTCAAAGAGAATGATCTTGTCAATGGATAGGATGGACGAGAACTTGTACGAGACTCTGGATCACCCCACTTAAAATCGGTGATGGTGAAGAGGTTATAACCACTCAAAGCCAAAGTCAAGTCATTCATCTTAATCTTCTTCATGAATGGGAAGTCGAAATGATAAGCTATCTGTGCATTCTTCAAGCGCAAGTATGAAGCATTCACCTCATAAAGGGTTGAACCTGCATAGTTGTTCTTAGCTCCACTCATAGTAGCACGAGGGTACTTGGCGTTAGGGTCTGGATTATCTGGAGTCCATGTATGGTCGTACTGATACTTCAGCAAGCCCTTCTGTCCTGTATCACCCAATGGTTGGCAGAAGGTTTCATCGAGCATACGACTCACATTCCAAGCACCAGTCCACTGCGTGCTTACCTCCAAGTTTTTCCAACGGAAACCAATGTTGAATCCGATAACATACTCTGGGTCATCTGTATGACCAAGCTCGTATGAAGCATCGTTGGAATCGATGATACCATCACCATTCAAGTCGACATACACTGCATCACCATTCTGAATCTCAGATGAACCATACTGAGGAAGTTTGGTACCATACTGTGCCATATATTCCTCTTCGGCAGTGTCACTATAGAGTCCCCAATATTTAAAGATGCTGCGAGAGCCGATACGGTGTCCCTTCTTATACATCCAAGAGTAGTTCTGAGGAGCCTCATAGAGTTCCTTAATTTCATTCTGGTTGTAAGACAAGTTGCCCTCTACCCAATAGCTGAAGTCCTTACCTATCTTATCATTCCACTTGAGGGAAACTTCATAACCCCAACTGTTCACCTCTCCGAGGTTGGCTGCAGGCAATGTGAAACCGAGAAAACCAGGAGCCATATCACTAGACACAAGGATGTCCTTACGATGCTCGATATAGTAATCGAAGGTTGCCTTCAAGCGGTTGTTCAAGATATTCAAGTCTACACCATAATCCTGCTTGAAAGACTTCTCCCATGTTACATCAGGGTTGTGCTTAGCCGACTCATAGGCACCTGAAGCGAAATTGCCTGAGTTTACACCGAAGTTGTAACCTATTCCGAAATCGTATGGGTCGTCGGTATACATAAAGCGAGAGCCACCAATCTTGTCATTACCGACAAGACCCCAAGATGCACGAAGCTTGAAATAGTCTACCACCTTGCGCAATGGCTTGAAGAAAGGCTCCTCGCTAACAATCCATCCTACAGAACCTGCAGGGAAGAAGCCATAACGATTGTTTTTGGCAAAGTTTTCGGAGCCGTTATAACCAACATTAAACTCTGCCATATAGCGGTTGTTCCAGTCGTAGGTGACACGACCCACCAAACCTACATATCCTGATGGGATAGAAGAATAGGTAGATGGATAATAGGTCTTGCTCTGGTTGTACAGGGCAAGCGCACCTACATGATGCAAACCGAAGTTGCGGTTATAGTTCAAACTAGTCTCAAAATACCAGTTACGGCCCTTGCCAAAGTCCTCACTATATCCAAGCTGGGTATCATTGCCATGCTTACGGTATTCCAAAGAACCATCTGGCTGGGAAACAGGTGTATAATAAGCAGCCTTAGCACCACGCTGCTTGGTAACAGAATAGTCGCTGTTATAAGAGCCTTTCAACTTGAAAGACAAGCCCTTGGTAATCATATCGAGTTTCTGATTCAACACAACGTCGGCGTTCAAGGTATTGGTGTTTCTTGACATGTAACCCAAACCATAGTAAGCACCGAGACCACTGGCACCAATAAACGGCATATTGTCACTATCATAGTCAGTAGAAGCCATCACATACTTGCCATTCACGATACCCGGACTAGAGAAAGGAGTTGCCCAATAAAGATGACGGAATAACTGGTCGTTGTCCTCACCAGAGTATGGGGTATTCTTCGTATCAACACGCCCCCCCAGGTTTACACTGATGGTGGTAGTCTTGGTTACATCGAAGTCTAAGTTGGCACGATAGTTAAATCGCTTGTACTTATAGTTGAAATCGTAAGGCAAAGCCTGCTGCTTGAAGAGACCATCCTGTGTAAATGCACCTACAGATACGAAGTAGCGCATACGCTCAGTACCACCAGAGATATTCACATTATGCTGTGTCTGGATGGCATGATCCTTGAAACAGTAGTCTATCCAGTCGGTATCAGGATACTTGATAGGATCAGAGTGATCCTTAAGTTTCTGAAGAACAGTAGGAGAGAAGAATGCGCTCTCATCGGTTACGCCATCGTTCTTCTTCATCTGATTATAATAAGTAGCATACTCATAGGCGTTAGCCAACTTAATCATATTGGTAGGCATTACCACGCTCATAGAGGTTGTGGCAGAAATGTGAGCCTTACCCTCCTTACCACGCTTGGTAGTAACGAGGATTACACCATTGGCACCACGCACACCAAACACGGCTGTAGCAGAAGCATCCTTCAATACGGTGATGCTCTCGATTTCGCTTGGGTCAATGTCGTTGAAGTCACGCTCTACACCATCCACCTGAATCAATGGAGAAGAATTGTTGGTAGTAGCCTGACCACGTACCAGGATAGTTGCAGCATCAGCTCCCGGCTCACCGGAATACTGTACTGATGAAAGACCTGGAACTACACCAGAAAGCATATTGTTGATGGAACCAGTAGGTACCTTGGTCAACTCTCCACCCTTGATGTTAGAGATTGCGCCAGTAACAGTAACCTTCTTCTGTACACCGTAAGCCACCACCTGTACATCTTTCAACACCTGAGAATCGTCCTCAAGTACTACATTGATGGCACCACGAGATACTTTCACAGTTTTTGGCTTGCAACCAACATAAGTAATCTGCAAACTCTGACCACTCTTGGCATTCAGTTTAAAGTTACCATCAAAATCAGTAACTGTTGCAGTTTTCGTACCTACAACTCGAACAGTAGCACCTATAATAGGCTCACCATTCGTGTCCTTTACCACACCTTCCACGTGGTTATCCTGCTGCACTGCCTGTATACTGTTCTGTACAGCCAACAACTCCTGTGGAAGCAATGTCATACCTGCAGACATTGCCATCATGAAAAATAGCCTTCTTGACGAAGTTATTAGATTTACATTTTTCATTATAGTTGTATTTATTTAGTTAGTTATTAATGCTTTTATTAGAGGCAAGCTCTAGATTAACATATCAGACAGCATGTCCGATTTGTTTTTCGATTGCAAAATTCGTTCTTTTTTGTTAAACAAAAGAGTATATTTTGCGATTTTAGGGGAACTATTCGCCAAATATTACCATTTCTCTAAACTATCCTTAAAAAAATAGCGATAACAAATAATTTATAAACCTAGTATTTTTGATAGACACGTACATAGTCTACAAGATACTGGCAAGGAAATGGAGTGTTTGTTAACGAACCTCCATTGTCCCCTCCCAAGGCTAGATTGAGTAAAAGATACATATGATATCCACGGAATGGGTTGTAATCATCATACTGGCAATGCTCTGCACGGGGATTCACCGTAGCATTCAGGTTGATGCTGTTGAGCAACTCATCGTCTACATAGAGCTTGATGAAATCCTCATCCCAGTCCATGCGCCATACGTGATACCCATTCTTCCAATTAGGGTTGGCAACCATCAAATCAGATATTTTCTTCACCTTGCTATTCCACTTGGCATGCCAACGCTGGGTAGTACCCCAACAAACATTGGCATGCAGTGCCTCCTCACCATTAGACGGATAATACTCCATCATATCGATTTCTCCACTGTAAGGCCACTCTAGGTTCTCGTTGCTCAACAACCATATGGCTGGCCAACAACCGAGAAAAGCAGGAAGCTTGGCTTTTACCTCAAACCTGCCATAAGTCCAAGCACTGATATAGTCGCCCGAGGTCTTGGCACGTGTTACCACACTCGATGAAGTGTAATGATAGATCTTGCCATTCTTGTCTTGTACTTCCTCCTTGCGAGCCTCAATGACCAGGTTGCCATTCATGCACCATGCATTCTTGGTGGTATAAAGTTGCTCCTCGTTGTTGCGATGTCCCAAGTCGTAAGTCCAGTAATTGGGGTCTGGCTCTCCATCCTGGTCAAACTCATCGTGGAAAACCAACTTGTAACCAGGATATTCCTTAGGCTTATTATCTGTTGACTGAGCTGAAACACTCGTTGCGGCCATCATGACCACACTCAAAAACATTAATTTCTTCATAAAACAGTTTATTAACTTAAGTCTAAAATTTAAATTGTTGTTATTCTTGCCGATGTTCTTTCGACTTTATTTAGAAAATTTGGAAACGGCTGATGCTCGAAGGCATCACATTATTATATATTTATTAAGTTAGAAACAAGAGACTTGCGTCTCATTTTTATTATTTAAGTGCAAATTTAAAGACTTTTCTGCGACTTAAAGTCATCAAATCAACAAAATAGGAAAAGAAATCACTAAAAAGTTGGTATTAAGGAGCAATATTCGACAAAATTGCTTATCTTTGCAAAAGCTTAGCAACACTTAGCAATTAGAAAACAACAAAATTCAACAGACAACAACATGAGATACATTTACATCATACTGTTATCACTCGTTAGTCTGGCGTCCAATGCTCAGACCTTTCCATACCGTTATCTCCCTCCTATCACCATTGCACCTACCGAAGAGGCTAGCTGTATGTTCTTCGATAAGGAAGGTATGATGTGGGTGGGAACCAATGCCGGAGTGAAATCTTACGACGGCTATCATGTGAGAACCTACAAGACGAATGCTTATCAGCCAGGCATCCTACCCAACAATACCATCCGGTCCATAGCCGAAGATCATCAGGATAATCTCTGGCTGGGTACACGCAATGGTCTGGTAAGAATGAACAAGCGCACGGGAGAGTTCAAGACTTTCTTCCTACCAGAAGAATCGCAGCGCATCATCTATACCCTCTTCGTGTCGAAAGATGGAACCTTATGGATTGGAACAGATGGCGGACTCTCCTACTTCAATTCCAAGACCGAGACATTCTATACCTATAATAATAAGAATGCAAGGCTCATTGACATAGATGGCAGCAAAAACAGAATTACCAACTATAGCGTGAAAGCCATCATAGAAGACAGAAACGGCGACCTGCTCATCGGCACCTGGTCGGCAGGGCTCTTGCGCTTCCGCCGCGGAGGCAACACCTTCTATCGCTATCCACGACTCAACGCCACCAATTCTGCCTATTCCCTCTTCCTCGACAAGCACGACCATCTCTGGGTAGGAACCTGGGGATACGGTGTTGTGCGTCTGGACAATCCTGGGAATGTGCGACAGCCGGAAATGCATCAATACCCGTATAGCACCAACCATTTTGATACCTTCTATAAGATAGTACACGACCCTGTAACGAAGACGCTCTGGGCATGTACACGAGAAGGTGTGTGCTATCTCGAAGAAGATATGCCTAAGGCAGAATGGAAAGGTTATACCTCCATCGGCAACAACCCTCTCAACTTCAACAACGACATCGCTACCGATGGCAAAGGCAACATCTGGCTCTGCACGCAGAACAACGGCATTCTGCAAGTCAACACCCAGCCTTCGCTGTTCAAGCTCTGGAATCTCGATACCAGTCATACGAATCTCACCATCAACTACGTATATTCCATACTCACTACCGATGGCGAGAATTTCTGGCTGGGATTGAATCCATACGGCATCGCCCTGCACAACCGCAAGACAGGCAAGACGCTCTTCAACCAGGAGATTCCGGGCTTTGCCGGCATCCCGTCAAGAGTCTTCACCACAAGTATCTCGGATATTGCCAGGAGAAGCAATGGAGAAATCTGGTTTGCCCTCAACAGCTATGGCATCATCGTCAAGCCTCTGGGTAAGCCAGCCTACCAGATCAAGCACGAAACCCATCCATCGGTAATCAGGGAAGATTTCGTCAACACCTTCTTCGAATCGGGAGACAAAACACTCTGGATAGGACAGCGCAATGGTCTGAGCATCGTTACCCCTGATAATCAGAGCCATCTGATCACGATGAAGGATGGTAAGAGAGACTTGACTTCATGCGATATCCGCCATATCTCGCAAGACAAGAAGGGAAATATCTGGCTTGCTACCGATAATGAAGGCATCATCCGCATATCGGGTAATGCCAGGAATCCAAAGTCCTTGAAATACAAGCAGTATAACCCAGACCATCACAACTTTGCCATTGATGATGCCACTGCCTGCCTCGAAGACTCGAGAGGAAGACTCTGGGCTATCTCAAAGAGTGGCGGACTCTTCCTATATAATAAGGTGGAAGACCGTTTTGAACCGAAGAACCACGAATATCATCTGCCGGGCGACCGTGTGTTCACCATCAAGGAAAATGAAAATGGCAATCTCTGGCTCACCACCGACTATGCCCTCGTGAACATCATCTGGGGTAATGACAGCGAAAAACCGAAGGACATCACCTACTTTACCAGCGAGGACGGCATAGGAAATGTTCTCTTCTCGCCAAATACGGCATGCAAGTATGGCAAGGAACTCTTCTTCGGAAGTCGAACCAGCTTCTTCTCGTTCATGCCGTACATGAAGGCTAAGCTAAAAGGTAATAGAAGACCGAAACTGGTGATAACAGACGTCATCATTGATGACCAGTCTTTCGCCCAACTCGACTCCATCGACAAGGAAGAGATTTCGAAAGAAATGCCTGCCTATACCCGCAAAATCACGATACCGGCAAGGGTGAAGAAATTCTCCGTAGAATTTTCTCTTCTTACCTACGGCAATACAGAGAAAAACGTATATGCCTACCAGCTGGAAGGTTATGACGAAGACTGGCAGTACTGCTCCAAAGGTGTCCATAAGGCAGTCTTCCAGAATCTTCCTTCCGGAACCTATCACCTGAGGGTAAAAGCTACAGACGGCTACGGCAAGTGGCAGGAACTGCCATACACCATCGCCATCCAGGTTTTGCCGCCATGGTATGCTTCCCGAATAGCCTTCATGTTCTATATCCTGATGCTCATTGGCGGCATCTTTGCTGCGGCACGCTGGTACAAGGAAAGGGTGAAGACCAAAAACAGCCTGCAAATGGGCGTTATCCTTACCAATATCACCCACGAGCTGCTCACCCCTCTTACCATCATCTCTGCCACCATCTACAAACTCAAGGCGATGGCACCACAGTATGAGGAAGACTATCTCGTGATGGACAGCAACATCAACCGCACCACCCGACTCCTGCGACAGATTCTGGAAGTAAGAAAGTCGCAGGCAGGACAGCTGCATCTGCTCGTGAGCCGCGGAAATCTGATTTCGTTCATAGAAGAAGCCTGCGAGAATATCCGTCCGATGGCTGAACACCAGCAGGTTACCCTATCCCTGGAGAAGCCGAAGGCAGAAGGCATGGCATGGTTTGATGCCGACAAGATGGATAAGATTATCTACAACCTGCTCTCCAACGCCATTAAATATAATAAGGTGGGAGGCAAGATTGATGTATCGCTCAGCCTCGGCAAGGAGCAGGCAGTCATCACCATCTCGGATAATGGCATCGGTATGTCGAAGGAGAAGATGAAGCATCTCTACACCCGATTCTTCGATGGCGACTACCGCAAGCAGAACATGCCGGGAACCGGTATCGGACTGTCGCTGACCCACGACCTGGTGAAACTGCATCATGGCGACATCCAATGTGAAAGTCAGGAAGGCGAAGGCACTACTTTCACCATTACCCTGCCTATCAGGAAGAGTGCGTATGCACCTGACGAGATAGACAACTCAGACAAGCCAAACGCTGTAAATCAGGAAGCTATCAGGCAGGCAAGTCTGGAAATGAAGCAGGTTTCCCAACCAGTTTCTGATGAAAAACCTAAACTGGCACCTGTCCGCCAGAGCATCTTTATCAGAAAGAACGTAAGCAAGATTCTGGTGGTTGAGGACAATGAGGAGTTGCTCGCCCTGATGCTGCAGGTTTTGAGCAAGAACTATCATGTGTTTACGGCAAAGAACGGAAAGCAGGCGATGAACATCATCCTGAAGGAGAAACTCGACCTCGTGGTGAGCGATGTGATGATGCCTATTATGGACGGTATCGAACTGACCAAGCAGCTGAAGGCAAACAAGAGTTTCTGGCAGTTGCCTATCATCCTGCTCACCGTCAAGAACAAGGAAGAGGACAAAACCGAGGCTTATGCCGTAGGAGCAGACGCCTATATCACCAAGCCGTTCAAATTTGAGGAACTGGAGGTGCGCATCAATGCCCTGCTTGCCAACCGCAAGAAGATGATAGAAAAGATTCAGGCTGAGGTTTCGCTCCAGGCAAATGTCGAGAGCGAAGCACAGGCGCATCTCAGTAACCCGGACCAGGCTTTCATCAACAGCGCCACAGAGATGGTGAAGAAGCATCTGTCGGATGCTGAGTACGACCGCGAAGCATTTGCCAAGGATATGGCGATGGGCGAATCTACCCTATATAATAAGGTAAAAGCCACAACCGGTCAAACGGTCATTGCCTTCATCACCAGCATCCGCCTGAAGGAGGCTCAGCGCATCATCCGGTCGAACCCTAACATTCTGGTCAGCGATGTGGCAATACAAGTGGGCTTCAACACCCCGAAGTATTTCTCCAAATGCTTCAAGAAGGAGTTCGGCATCTTCCCGAAGGAGTATGCCGAGCAACTGAAAAAGAGATAAATACCCTACCAAACTGGCAAAAAAATAACACGGACAAATTGAATTTGTCCGGCTCTTTTGCCAGAACCCTTGTAACAGCCTAATAAATAGCTACTTACAAAGAGCCGGACAATTTGTCCGGACAAATTCAATTTGTCCGTGTTATTTTTTTTAGAGAAGCCTGCAAGAGATTAAGCTCTTGCAGTATACAAAACGGTGAGTTACGCTATCAAAAACTATGAGTTTTGACCCACAAAACTATGAGTTAGTTTTTTTAACATAAAGCTCTAAAGCAGCCAAAGGAAAATAAGAGAGGTTGGAACGTAAACAGTTGGGAATGAGCAGATTTGCACAAAGTTGCCAAATCTCCATAAAGCAAGCGAGTGAGGAATATTGAAGTAGTTCAGTTACTAAATCGTGAGCCACAGTTACCTATGCAAAGCAGGTAACAATGCGGAAAGGCAACTTTGTGCATCAACGGATTTTATTGCGCTGATTCTCAATGTTTTGCGTATCAAGGAACGCTTACAAAATGATTATATTTGCACACTCAAAATGTAAGCGTTATGAAAATCGAAAAATTCAAGGTGTTGCTCTACCTAAAAAAGAGCGGAATGGACAAGAATGGAAAAGCTCCCATCATGGGACGCATCACGGTGAACAGGACTATGGCGCAGTTCTCCTGCAAGTTGTCTTGC
>CDZB01012545.1_pt1 | contig 68660 bp, 77 predicted proteins | sample 554961 | NCBI WGS metagenome assembly CDZB01 (sample SAMEA3182106, study PRJEB8094) | gut metagenome | biome: human; feature: gut; material: Stool; isolation source: human stools | place: Canada | collected 2013-02-26 | reverse complement strand
CGAAAAAGAGTGAATGCGAAAATTGCTTTAATATGTAAGCCCTTAAATATTTTCGCAGAGAGAAAAACGCCGCAGAGCCGACCTGCGCGTCGGCGAACGGCGGTTGTCGCTCAAAATCACGGCGTTTCGCAGCGCCTTTGCGCGAGAAACGCGTGAACTCTCTTTCGTGAAAGGCTTTTTATGGATAACATCTTTTACACAACCGAATACGACGCCGTGGTCGTAGGCGCGGGGCACGCGGGCGCGGAAGCCGCCCTCGCACTCGCCCGCACGGGCATAAAGACTTTGATGCTGACGCTCAACCTCGATAGCATCTCTTTTATGGCGTGCAATCCTTCCGTCGGCGGCACGGCGAAGGGGCACCTCGTGCGCGAGATCGACGCGCTCGGGGGAGAAATGGGCATCAACGCCGACAAGACGGCGCTCCAGATCCGCATGCTGAATACGGGCAAGGGCGCGGCGGTGCAGAGCCTGCGCTCGCAGTCGGACAAGCACGCATACCACGCGCGCATGAAGCAGGTGCTCGAAAACACAAAAAACCTTTCCATTCTGCAGGGCGAAGCGGCGGAAATACTCGTGGAAAACGGCAAAGTTTCGGGCGTAAAGACGGCCGTGGGCGAAGTGATCACCGCGAAGGCGGTCGTTCTTGCCACGGGCGTGTACCTGAAAGGCGAAGTCGTCGCGGGAGAATATAAGCAAAGCTCCGGGCCGAACGGGTTTGCGCCCGCGAACCTTTTAACGCAGAACCTCATCGACCTCGGCTTCAACGTGCGGCGGTTTAAAACGGGTACGCCCGCGCGCGTGGACGGGCGCACCATCGACTATGCAAAACTCGAAATTCAGCGCGGCGAAACGGATATTTATCCTTTTTCTTTCCTTTCAAAGCGCGTGTCGCAAAAACAAAAGCCCTGCTACCTGACCTATACCAACCAGAAGACGCACGACATCATCCGCGCGAACCTGCACCGTTCTCCCCTCTATTCGGGCGTCATAAAGGGCACGGGGCCGCGCTACTGCCCTTCCATTGAGGACAAAGTGGTGCGCTTTGCCGACAAGGAGCGGCATCAGATATTCCTCGAACCCGAATGCGCAAATTCGAACGAGGTGTATGTGCAGGGCATGTCCTCTTCCCTTCCCCACGACGTACAGCGGGAGATGTACCGCTCCATAGAGGGCTTGGAAAACGTGAAGATCATGCGCTACGCCTACGCCATCGAATACGACTGCATCGATACCCTCGACGTGTACCCCACCCTCGAATTCAAAAAGATCGAAAACCTGTACACGGCGGGGCAGATCAACGGCACGAGCGGCTACGAAGAGGCCGCGGCGCAGGGGCTGATCGCGGGACTGAACGCGTCCCTCAAACTGCGCGGGCTGCCCCCGCTTATTTTAAGGCGGGATCAGGCGTATATCGGCGTGCTCATCGACGACCTCGTGACAAAGGGCACGAACGAGCCCTACCGCATGATGACCTCGCGCGCGGAATACCGCATACAGCTGCGGCAGGACAATGCGGATTTCCGCCTGACCGAACTCGGTTACAGGGCGGGATTGGCGACGAAAAAGCGCTGCCTTCGCATGCTCGAACGTAAAAAGGCGGTGGAAGAGATCCGCGCCGAACTGGATACGCGCGTATCGCCCAAAGAGGCGGAAAGTTTTATGCGCGCGCACGGGTTCGAAACGCTGTTCGGCGGCATCAGTTATGCCGACATGATCCGCCGCGCCATCGATCCGAAGGACATAATAGAACACTTCGGCATTTTACGGGGGAGAAACCGCGCGGACATAGAGACGGCGGTCATCGACGTAAAGTACGAAGGCTATATCAAGCGCGGCTTGGAACAGATCGAAAAGGCGAAAGCGCTGGAAGACAAAAAACTGCCCGCCGACATCGACTACGAAAAGATAGACGGCCTGCGGTTGGAGGCGCGGCAGAAACTCAACAAAATACGACCCGAAAACCTCGGGCAGGCGGGGCGCATTTCGGGCGTGAACCCCGCGGACATCGCCGTTTTGATGGTGTACCTTTCCTTAAAACATAAAAAATAGCAAACGAAACGGGCGAAAGCGCACAGCGCTTTCGCCCTCTCTTTTAATCGTTCCCAAAAATTTTTTGCAGATACTCTATATCCGCAAGCGCCTGTCCGAAAAAATCGTCCGGCGGGACAAGCGCCTGCGGGCGGCGCCTGCGAAAACGCGCGCAGCCGCACTTTTCCCCCACGGGTTTTTGCAAAAGCGCGCAACAGCCCGACTTTATTTTATAAAAACCGCGGGAACATTTTTCGTAAAACGGTATGTAGCCGCGGCAACCGACGCACACTCTCTTGTTTTTCGGTTCGGCGATCACGGCAACCGTTCCTCCTCGGCTTCTTCCTCGAAAATCTGCCTGAGAGCGGAGATATCCGAAAATATTTCGCTGAGCGCGCGGGAAGCCGCGCGCTTTGAAACGGCCCTCCCTTTTGCGGCAGACTTCCAGCATTCGCAGCTTCCTTCTCGGCAAACGATCTGCCTGCTTTGTTTGCAGTATCCGTATTCCGACTTTTCGAACCGCCGCAAGCCTTTTATGTAATACCTTTGAAAATTGCCGCATCGGGCGCAGTTTTTGTTCTTGCCTTCCTCTTCCACGATTTGCCTCCTGATAATCCGACTATTTTTTGTACAAATTTTTCTGTTTCGCCGCTGCGCCGACAACTTGCTTTCGCTACAAACTATTTTATAATATATGGCTTTTACTTTTAAAAAAGATATACTGCCTTAACCATCTCTATGGCTTGTTTTTTTCGACTCTGCCGTTTCGCCGCCACACAGCCGCCCTTTCTACAAAATAGTTTGTAGAAAGGGCGGCGACGATACGGCGCCACGACAATTTTTACGTTGCGGCATTAACGCAGTTACAAACTTATTTGTATTATACTACAAAGAAGTTTGTAAATCAACTATTTCAACAAACTTTTTTGTATAATAGAAAAAAACGGTACGGTTTTATGAACGGGATTGGCAGAGAACTAAAAAATATAAGGGAATTGAACGGCTATTCTCAAAGCGCGTTAGCAGAAGCAACGGGTATTTCGCAACAAAAAATAAGTTATTACGAGAGCGGCAAACATTCGCCGCCGATAGAATTCTGCATTCGGCTTGCAGATTTTTACGGCGTTACGCTCGACGAACTTGTCGGGAGAGACATGCCCGCCGAAACGAGCAAAACAGACCCCCGCGAACTTAAAAGGAAGGACGGCAAATAAGCCGCCCTTCCTTTTATCGTAACGCGGGCCATACGCCGAGGCCCGAAACGTCGGTTGTTATACGCCCCTTCATTCCGCATAAATGCGGATAAAGCCGCAGACGCGCGCGGAGGGTTCGATTTCCGTCCCCTCGAAGCGCACGGGCAGTACGCGGTGCGTTTTGCCGCCCGCGGGCTTTTGTGCGGCGGACGAGGCGATTTCGGCGGGAATTCCGATCTCGCGCACGTATTCCGCTTCTCCCTGCGTGTACAGAAGCCGTTCGTCAAAAAGCAGCCGTCCGCCGACCTTTACGCGCAGCGGCTTGCCGTTGTCCTCCGCGCGCAGGCGTATCTGCAAAGTATTCTTTTTTTCGGGCAGAACCGCCATGTCGTACGCGAAATAGCCGCCCGCTTCGGCATAGCGGTAAGTGCCGTCGTCCGTCACGCCGCGGGTTTTTTCTTCCTGCATGCCGTGCAGGGCGTCGTTTTCGTACTGGCCGTAACCGGGCCGGACGGTATCGGCAAGTTCGCGCCTGTCGTACGTTTCGGGGCGGCGCGCGCCCTCTTCGAGATACCAGTAAATGCCGTAGCGCTCTTTATACCGTTCGAAGTGGGGAGAGAACGTGAGCGGAATGTCCGCGCCCGTCAGCACGAATTTTTCCCCTTCTTTTTTAAAATGTGCGGGGAGATCCGCCAGAAACGCCCTGACGGACGGGAAATACAGCCGCTCCGTCTTTACGATCTTTTTTTCGGGAATGGTGACCTCGACGCCCGTCTGCGCCGTCGTCATGTCTTTTGTGCCGATATCGGCCGAAAGCACCGCCGCCCCGTAGCGGAAAGCGTAACAATTTTCCGCGTCGGGCAGGTTTTCCGCGGTCACCTCCTCGGGCAGGCGCACCAGCACCGTATCGCCCGCGCGCATTTCCGCCGAAACGTGCCCGTCCTCCGCGCGCGCCTTCACACGCTGGCCGTTTTTCTGCACCTCTGCGCCCCGCTTTGCCCAAAACGGCACGCGGAAATACACTTTGAGGGGTGCGTCCGCGCGCAAAAGGGTGAATTTTGCGGTGTCGGAGAAGGGAAAATCCGCTTCCAGCGCCCCTTCGAACGCATCCGTACGGATATGCGCGGAAAAATACAGTTCGATATACAGCGCGCCCTCCGCGCGGTAAAAAATGCTGTCGCCGAGTTTGGTAAAACTCTCCATGCCGCTGCCCGTACAGCACCAGAATTTTGTGAACGGTTCGCCGTAGACCTTGAAAAACCCGCTCGCCATGGGCTGGAAGTACGTCGTCATGCCCGTTTCGGGGTTTTGCGAGGAGAGTATGGAATTGATATAGGCGTTCTCGTAAAAGTCGGTATATCTTTTGTCGCCCGTAACGCAGAACAGGCCGCGGGAGAGTTTGAGCATGTTGTACGCGTTGCACGTTTCGCAGTTACAGTTGGTTCGCTCGCCGTCAAGCACGTAGTCGGGCCCGAAATGCTCCCACTCCGAATTGCCGCCCGTAGCATAGGTGTGGCGCTCCGTTACGATCTGCCAGAACGCCTTGGCGACGTCGAGATAGCGCGACGCGTCCACGGTCTCTCCGCCGAACGACCTGCCGTGCAGGGTCAGATAGCGGTTGAGCGCGCCCAGGATCTTGGGGATCGCGGTATTGGCGTGCTTGTCTTTCAGGCAGTCTTTTTTTCCTTCGAGCACGGCGTCGAAAAGCGCTTCCTCGTCGAAAACGTGCGCGGCGAGGGCGTGTTCGGGCTTACCCGTGATCGAATACAGGGTATAAAGGCAGTCGTTCATGCCGCCGTATTCGACGGACAGCACGCGCCTCTGCGTTTCGCCGTCCCATCGGGAAACGCGCGCGAACACCCAGTCGCCGAGGGCGGAAGCGACTTCTTTCGCACGCTGCGTACCCGTCAGAAGATAAATGTCGCAGAGCCCCGCGATGAGTTTATGCATCGTATACCAGGGCACCCACGCCTCGCGCACGATGTTGGTTTTGCCCGCTTCCACGTTGTCGAACTGCGCCTCGGCGCCGCCCGCCGCGGGCAGCGCGCCCCAGATGAATCCCTGCCCGCCCCTGCTGTTTTTCTGACAGTCGGAAAGCGCTTCGGCTATGTTCTGCGCCCTTTGCAGGAACAGTCCGCGCTCGTTTTCGGGCGTCGCGGGGTTGGCATACGCCTGGGCGAGCGCCGTCATGTAGTGCCCGAGGGTATGCCCCGCAATGAGGGAATTTTCCCACCCGCCGTAACGGGAAAAGGGCGCGGGCAGCCCCGCGTTTTCGTAAAACCCCGCAAGGAGCCTGCCCTCTTCCAAAGAAAGAAGATACGCCCGCTCCTTGGCATAGGCGTTGCGCGAATACTCGTCTTCGATCGTCACGTCTTTAAGAGGGAATGCCGAAAGGGTCATAAATTCTCCTTGCGCCGCGCTCCGACGCGCGGCTTTTTTCTCGCTTTTATTATACCCGCTCGCGCGGCGTTTGTAAAGCCCGTGCGAAAAAAATAACCGAAAAGAACCCCCGCGGGCGGCCGTAAAGGGCCGCCCGCGGGGGCATGAAAAGAAAAATCAGCCTATCTTATACGTCGTGCCGTTCGGCGTGTCGGTAAGGGTCACGCCCTTTTCGGAAAGGTATGCGCGGATCCTGTCCGCCTCGGCATAGTTTTTCGCCTTTTTCGCCGCCGCGCGGTCGGCGATGAGTTTTTCGATCTCCGCGGCGGAAATGCCGCCCGCGCTCTCTTTTTGTTCTTCTTTATCGAACAGCCCCAAAGAAAGCACCTTTTCGAAATCCTCGACGAGCGCGCGCGCCGTTGCGCCGCCTATGTCTTTCGCCTTCAAAACGTCGTACAGCGCGGTGATCGCGAGCGAAGTGTTCAGATCGTTGTCCAGCGCGTCGGTGAACTGCTTTTTATAACGGGCAAAACCCGCTTCGTCCACGCCGCCTTCTTCGGGCAGCGCCTGCACTTTGGCTTTGAGTTTTTTGTAGGCGTTCGCCGCGTTGGCGAGGTTGTCTTCCGAATAGATGAGAGATTTCCTGTAATGGGACAGCAGGCAGAAAAAGCGGTATTCCATCGGGGTGAAGCCGTCCTCTTTCATTTTGGAAAGGGTGAGGAATCCTCCCGACGATTTGCTCATTTTGCCGCCCTGCGTGTTGAGATGCAGAACGTGGAACCAATAATTGCACCACTTGTGCCCGAGGTATGCCTCGCTCTGCGCGATCTCGTTGGTGTGATGCGGGAACACGTTGTCGATGCCGCCGCAGTGGATATCGACGTATTCGCCGAGGTACTTCATGGCGATGCACGAACATTCGATATGCCAGCCGGGATACCCCACGCCCCACGGGCTTTCCCATTTGAGCGCCTGGTCTTCGAATTTAGACTTGGTGAACCACAGAACGAAGTCGTTTTTGTTGCGCTTGTTGCCGTCCTCGTCCACCCCCTCGCGCACGCCGACTTCGAGATCGTCTTCCTTGAAATTGAAAAAGACGTGGTACTCTTTGAGTTTCGAGGTGTCGAAATACACGTTGCCGCCCGCAAAGTACGCGTAACCCTTTTCGATGAGGGAAGAGATGACTTTGATAAACTCGTCTATGCAACCCGTGGCTGGCTGAACGACGTCGGGCCTTTTGATGTGCAGCTCTTCGCAGTCCTTAAAAAAGGCGTCGGTATAGAATTTTGCGAGTTCCAGAACCGTTTTATGTTCGCGCTTCGCGCCGAGGAGCATTTTATCCTCGCCGCTGTCCGCATCCGAAGAAAGGTGGCCGATATCGGTGATGTTCATCACGCGCGTCACGTCGTACCCGATGTAGCGCAGGTACTTTTCGAGCACGTCTTCCATCATATAGGTGCGCAGGTTTCCGATGTGCGCGAAGTTGTACACCGTCGGCCCGCAGGTGTACATTTTGACCTTGCCCTCCTCGCGGGGGACAAACTCCTCGATCCTTCTGGTCAGCGTGTTGTAGATCCTCATTGTCTCTCTCCTTGTGCCGCGCGTGCGGCGGGCGGCGTTTTCCCGCCCCTCGTCTGTTCCGATAAATTATACAATATCGCGGAAAATCTGTCAATCTTTCCCCCGCGCAGAAAAGATGAACGCCGAAAAAACATTTTCTTAATATTCTTTCACATTCGGCAAAAGAGGAGAATTTTCGCGCCGCGCGGGAAGATATAATAGGTTCGACCGCCCGGCAAAGGCGGATATCGACCGAGGAGAGACGCAATGCCACGATTTCGCCTGAAATACGGCTACACCGCCGCCCTGTTTTACGCGGCGCTCTTTTTTGCAATGCTGTGCATGAATTTTACCATGGACGGCTTCGAACCATTTTCCTTCGCGCTGTATGCCGCGATGCTCGCCTGCGGGCTGAACGTATTCGCTTCGGCGGGGCTCTTTCTCCTTGCGGGAGGCATTTCCCTCGCGGCGGGGTGGATACCGTTCGCCGTGTATGCGGCGGAATGCGTATTTTTGGGCGCGGTCTACTTTTTTTACGCGCGCGCAAAACGAAAGATGCGCGCGGAGATCGCGCTGTGGCTGCTGCCCGCCGCCGGAATCTTCATAGGGCTGTTCGGAAGATACGTTTACGGCGATTACATAAAGGCGCTCATCGCGGGCGCGGCGATATACGTGCTCTGCTTCGTGACAACGGGCGCGCTCCGCTGCGCGCTGTTCCGCGCGGGAAGATGCCGCCTGAGCGCGGAAGAACTCATCTTTTGCGGCACGGCGGCCGCCGCCGCAGGCATCGGTTTTTACAAACTGGCGGGCACTTACGTTTACGAAGGCGCGGCGATCCTTCTCCTTCTCGTCGCGCTCGGCACGCTGAAAAACGCGAACGTGTTTTTCTGCGCGCTCGTGCTCGCCCTGCCCGAGGCGATCGCAAAGAGCGCGGCCGCGGGGGAAGCGGTGCCCGCGCCCGTCGCCGTGTTCGCCGTATACGCCGGCGTCGGGCTGGCTTTTCTGCGCTCGGGCAAACTCCCCGCCGCCCTCGCCGTTTTCCTTTCGGACGTGATACTGCGCTATCTGCTCGAAGGCTCTAGCAGCGTCCCCGCGGGCGATTTTTACCTGACGCTGCTCACATCGCTCGTCCCCTGCTTCATCTTCGCACTTCTTCCGGAATCCCTCCTCTCCAAATGGTCGCAAAAGCTCAAAACGTACGGGGAAAAACAGCTCACGCGCATTGCGATCAACGCGGAACGTTCGCTTGCGGGCGAGCGGCTGTTCGACATGGCCGCCGTGTTCCGCGAGATCGAAAACGCGTTTTCAGCCCTCGACGCTTCGTCCGAAAACGAAACGGGCGCGCGGCAGGCCATGGAAGAGGCGCTCTTTTCGTCGGTGTGCGCGGAATGCGAAAACAGGCAGCGGTGCGAACAGTCGGGCGCGGGGGAAGCGATCGAAAAACTGGTCGGCATCGGCGCGGGGAAAGGAAAAGTTACCCTGCTCGACCTTCCGGCAAAACTCTCTTCCGAATGCGTGAACCCTTCGGGAATGCTCTTTTGCCTCAACAAACTGCTCGCCGAATACAGGCGGCACGCGATCGACCTGGAAAACGCCGCGCTCGGCAGGCAGCTGCTCGCCGACCAGGCGCGGTGCATCGGCGCCATGCTCAAAGAACTCGCCGTAGACGAATCGCGCCCCTTTTCCCCCGACGCGGAAAAGGAGCGGCGGCTCAGATCCCTGCTCGCGCGCGCGGGCGTGGTGTGCCAGGAAGCAATGGTGACGGAAGAATGCGTTTCGCTCACCGCCGCAGGCAATTACGACACGCTGAAAATCCTGAGCGCCGCGGAAAAGGTGTTCGCGCCCGCCGTTCTCTCCAAAAAACGGGCGATCGCGGCGGACAAGTATTATTACGAATTCAGAAAGCGCCCCGCGTTCGACGCGGCGTTCGGCACGGCGGCGGCGAAAAAAGAGGGCGAAAGCGCGAGCGGGGATACCCATTCCGTGCTCAAAATCGACGAAAAGACCTTTTTAATGGCGCTCTCCGACGGAATGGGCAGCGGGGAATACGCAAGAAAGATCTCCGACTGCACCGTTTCGCTGGTGGAGAGTTTTTATCGGGCGAAGATGCCGTCCCCGCTCATCCTGGAGACGGTGAACAGGCTGCTTTCCTTCAACAAAGAAGAAAGTTTTGCGTGCGTGGACATTGCGACGGTCGACCTCGCCGAAGGGTATGCAGACATCGTGAAGATCGGCTCTCCGCTCGGCTTCATCCTCTCCGAAAACAAGATAGAGGTGCTGGAAAGCGAATCTCTGCCCCTGGGGATACTCGACGGCGTGCGCCCCACGACCCTGCGCAAAAAACTGTCGGACGGAGACACCCTCCTCTTCATCAGCGACGGCGTGACGGACGCGTTCGGTTCGAGCGCGGACATCGCGGACTTTCTGACGGCGCTCTCCCCGCGCAACCCGCAGTCGCTCTGCGACAGCCTCGTCGCCGAAGCGCTCGCCCGCGAAAACGGATGCGCGAAAGACGACATGACCGCCGTCGCCGCGCGGCTGTTCCTTTCCGCGCCGACCGACGACGAAGCGCAAGGCTGATTTCAGGCAATGCATCGGCGGCACGCGGACGGGCGCGCCGCCCGTGTGCGGAAAAACCTCCCTCGGCAAATTCCCGGCAGTCACGCTGGATTTTACGCCCCGCCGCGCGCTATAATGGCGACGCGGCGGGGAAATTTATTTTGCGGGAGGTGAACGGGAGGATGCCGTTTGCGTTTCATCTGAGATACCATGACGCGGCGAACGCCGCTTTCGAGGCGGTGGACAGCCTTTTCGCCTTCTGAAAGGCGGATACATGGATCTTTTGGAATTGTTTGGGTACTTGCGGCAGTTCAATGCGGACGTGCTCGTCATCGGCGGGATCGTAGCCGTGTGCTGTTTCTTTCTCGGAAAGCCGCTCAAAGGCAGGGTGAGCGACAAATTTCTCGTATTTCTGCCCTTTCTTCTGGGCGCGGCGCTGTACTTCGCGTACGGCGCGGTGTTTGCGGGAAACGTCGCCGAAAACGCGGGGATCTTCGTAAAAAACGGGTTTTCCTGCGGGTCGTTCGCGACGGCGGCGAAAGTCGTTGCGGCGCAGCTCTTTAAAAAGGGCGAAGCGCCGGACAGGGCGGCGCTCCGCGCCGAATGCGCGGAGGAGATGCTTTCCCCTTACTGCGCGATCACGAAGGCGGATGCGGAGCGCGTCGCCGCGCTCGCGGAAACGGACGAAGAACAGGCAAAGGCGTTCATCCTGTCGCTCGGCGCGCCCGAGACGGCGGCGGAACTTGCCGTAAACGCGCTCAAAGAAATCTGATTTCCCCAAAGTATCCGCAGGCGCCATGCCTGCGGATATTTTTATTGCCTTTGCGTATACTCATTGCGGAATGAAAAAACTCACAAACAAGTGCAAAGACAACGTAGAACTTTTGAAAAACATTCTGACGTCGGAGGACATCCTCGTTTTCGGATTCGAAACGAAAGACGGCGCGGCGTGCGCGGCCGTCTATGCCGACGGCATGACGGACAAGGCGCTTTTGGGCGAACAGATCGCCCGCCCTCTTTCCGCGGAAAACGCGCCCGGAACTGCGGACGAGGCGGCAAAACTCCTGCAGGCGCCGGAAATCAAAAAGGAAAAGGACGCCGCGAAGATCGCCGACGAGGTGCTGGCGGGCAATACGGCGCTGTTCATCGACGGCGTTTCCGAAGCGCTGATCGCGGGCATGAAAAAACTGAGCATGCGCGCCATCATGGAGCCGCCGGGCGCCGTTGCCGTAAAGGGCCCGCGGGAGGGTTTTATCGAAGATCTGAAGACGAACATGTCGCTCGTGAGAAACCGCCTGCGCACCCCGAAACTGCAATTCAAAACGCTTACGGCGGGCAAACAGAGCAAAACGGCGATCGCCGTGGGCTGGCTCGAGGGCATCGCGGACGAAGAGATCGTCAAAAAGATCGAGAACAAGATCGGATGCATCGAGATCGACGGCATACCCGATTCCTCCTACGTCGCGAAATTCCTCGCGGAACGGCCCGGCTCGCTGTTCAAACCCGCGGGCACGACCGAAAAACCCGACGTGCTCGCCGCGAAAATGCTCGAAGGGCGTGTGGCGGTTCTGGTGGACGGTTCGCCGATCGCGCTGACGCTGCCCTATCTGCTCGTCGAAGATTTTCAGGGCGCGCAGGATTACTTCGTTTCCCCTTACCGCGCGAGCGCTTCGAGGATACTGCGCTTTTTGGGCGTTTTCATATCTGTTTTTCTGCCCGCGTTTTACGTGGCTGCGCAGCTGTTTAAATTGCAGATACTGCCCCTTTCCTTTCTCTTGACCATTTCGGGCAGCATTCAGGGCATCCCCCTTTCGCCCAGCCTGGAACTCTTTTTCCTCCTGCTGGTTTTAGAGATCCTCATCGAAGCGAGCGTGCGGATGCCGAAATACGTTGCGCTCGCGCTCTCCGTAATCGGCGCGCTCGTGCTCGGCGACACGGCAGTCAAAGCGGGGCTCGTGTCCTCGTCGGCGATCATCATCACGGCATTGAGCGGCATTTCAGCCTATACAGTGCCCGACCTCGTGGGTACGACCTCGATTTTGCGCATCGCGTTCGTCGTGGTGGCGGGGAGCATCGGCACGTACGGCGTGGTGCTGACGACCGCGCTCATCCTCTATTACCTCGTGACGGCGGACGCGTACGGCGCGCCGATGCTCGCGCCCTTTTCCCCGATCGTGCGCAGAGACCTGAAAGACTCCCTCGTCAAAACCTCCCTGTACGGGCTGGACAAGCGCCCCGAAGTTTTTAAGACCAAAAACGAAACGCGCCTGAAAAACGAAGGCGCAAAGGTGAATCATGGACAAAATTAAAGTGCGGCAGATCTGCTTTTTTTTCGCCGCGATGATGCCCGTTTCAAAACTGCTGGTATATCCCGCGACGCTCGTATACAATTCGCGCAACGATCTGCTCTTATCCGCCTTCGTCAACTGCCTGATCGAAGGCGCGGCGGTCGCCGCCGTCATGCTCCTTTCCAAAAAGACGGAGATGTCGCTCTTTGAACTCATCGGAAACACCTTCGGGAAGATCGCCGCAAAAATCGTTTACGGGCTGTTTGCGGTTTTCTTTTTCGCCTCCGCGCTCCTGCCCGTCATGGAGCAGAAAAACTTTGTTTTGCGGGTACTCTATGAAAACGTGCCCTCCATCATTTCGTTTGCGCCCTTCTTTTTCGTTTGCTTTTACGCCTGCGTGAAAGGATTCAAAAGTATCGGAAGGATGGCGGACATCGCCCTGCCCGTATTTGCCGCCGCCTTTGCGGTGCTTATCCTGCTCGCCGTGCCGCACGCCGACTTTTCGGCTCTCCTGCCGATCGCGGGCGTGCCCGCAAAAGACGTGCTCAAAGGCAGCCTGTTTTCCGCCAACTGGTATACCGACGCCGCGTTTCTACTCTTTTTCCTCGGGAACTTCAAATACGAAAAACGCGCGTCCGCGAAGGTGCTTTCGGCCTATGCGGCGGGATGCGCGGCGGTGCTTTTGTTCCTCGCCGTGTTTTACGGCGTCTTTTCGGACATCGCCGTAAGGCAGCAGAACGCCGTGGCGCAGATCTCGAAATACACCACTTCCTTCACGTCCCTCGGGAGGGTGGACTACCTGTTTATTTTTGCGCTCGCGCTCGTGATGGTTTTCCGCCTCTGCGTGCCGGCGCAGATTTGCGTGCACTGCGTGTGCAAGGCGCTCGGGTGCAAACCCTTTATCCCCGCCGCGGCCGTGAACGCGCTCCTTTTGGCGCTTTCGATATTCCTTAATTATTCGTTTCTCGAAGTACAGACGCTGTTCACCCAAAAACTGTGGTTTATCTTCGCGCTGTTCGCTTACCTTTTGCCCGCGGCGGCACTCCTGCTGAAACGGAGGGAAAAACATGAATAAACTTTGGACGCGCATCTTTCTCGCGGCGGCGGCGGTGCTTTTACTGCTGTTTTTCTCCAACGATTTCGGACTGATCGACATTCAGGAAACGGCGATCGTCGTGGCGCTCGGCATCGACACGGCCGAAGAGGGCGAAGGCTACGACGTGACCGCGCAGATCGCCGTGCCCGCGAGCACGGGAAGCGGCTCGGCGGGCAACGTGACCGTAAAAAACGCGCGGACGGTGGGCGAGGCGATCGCGGAGCTCAACCACGAAACGGGCTGGTACCCCACACTCGTACACTGCAAACTCATCCTTTTGGGCGAAGAAACGGCAAACGAAAACGTTTTTAACGTACTCGATTATTTCTTACGCAACGACGCGGTGGAAGATTCCTGCCTGGTCGCCGCGTGTTCGGGGACGGCGCGCGAAGTTTTTCAGGCGCAGTCTCCCGTAAACGACATTTCCGCCTCGGCGATCTCGAAAGTCCTCTCCTCCGAAGCGCAAAAGACGGGGCTCGTGTCCGTGACCATACTCAAAAATTTTGCGATCGGCTATTATTCGGAAGGAAAAAGCGGGATCCTGCCCTATGTTTCGGTAAAAAGCGAAGCGGAAAGCCAGGGCGGCGGCTCTTCTTCCCCGACATCCGCAGCCGCGGCTGCGGAAAACGCGGAAGATGCGTTCGGGCCGTTCATCAAACGCAATAAGTGGTGGCATCCGAAAAAGCGTCCGCTGCCGATCGCCGCGCCCGTTTCCGCAGAGAGCGGGAGCGGCGGACAGGGCGGAAACGGGAAAAGCGGCGGCGAAGATATCTTTCAGGCATCCGAAACCATGCTTTTTTATGAAGGAAAACGCGCCGGGATGCTGACGCCGGAAGAGACGCTCGCCTACAACCTTGCCGCCACGGATACCGATTTTGCCTACGGCAACGTGACCGCCGAAGACGCGGAGGGCAGGGAGATCACCTACAACCTGAAAATGAAGATCTCCAAAAAGAAGTGCAAACTGACCTTCGAAAACGGCATGCCCGTGCTGACCTTTTCCATCCGCGCCAACGCGCGCGTCGCGGACACGGACAGCGCCGGCACCATTCTCGACGTGGCAAAGACGCTGATCGTGCGGGAAAACGTGCTCGAAGCGGCGGAAAACAAATTTCGGGAAGAACTTACTTCCGCATGGCAAAAGTCTGCCGCGTCGGGGTGCGACCTTTTCGGAGTCAAAGAAAAACTGCACCGCTTCCGACACAGGCAATACCCCGATTTCAAAGACACCATACTCGAAAAAACAGAAGTGCGCTACGATATACAGTTTACGAGCATGAAGTGAAAAATGTGTAAAACTGATAAAAAATAAAAATTTTTGAAACTTTTTTTCAAAACACTCTTGACAAACGGAAAAACCGTGCTATAATAGAGGTGACCAAAGGGAAAAATCGTAAATTTCCCTCGGTACAACCAATGCAGAAGGCACGCGGGTTCTCTCTTCCAAATTTTTGCGGCGTGCGTCCGTTTCCGGAAATCAAGCGCTTGGGATTCGGGCCGCAGGGTAAAAAAGAAGAAGGAGAAGAAGAAATTTTTCGGGAGAAATGCCGCGGGGTGCAGAGAGCTCTTTATCACACCTTTGCTGTCGGAAAAGAAGCCTGAAGGAACAAGAGTTTCATGTATCCGCGCCCTATGCCGAGGAGGTACTGTTATGTACAGATCCGATTTAAGGAAACTTGCTTGACGGGGGTACGGTCCAATGTACAAATTTACGAAAGGGGCAGTAAAATAAGAATCGATCCGACCTTTGCGGACGGCACGGTGCTCTGCAGGCCTATGCGTTCGCGGCCGAAACGGTACTTTTGCGGATACATCTTATCAGTCTCTTAAAACTGAATAATGCAATGAAAACCAATACCCCGCGAGGCGATTTGCCCGCGGGGTGCGTTTTTATGTTGCCGGGCATACGGGTTTTCTCCGTTCGCGCGGGCAGAGGCCGCCGCGGAAAACAAAAAACGCGCTTCGTGCCGCGCGCGTTTTTTCGCCGTACAAACGGAAAATTTTTATTTTGCCGCCGCGGGGCAGTCAGCCCCGCGGCGGTTTTCGCAGACAGACGGGCGAAGGTCATTTTTGCAGGCGGTACGAATAAATATAATCGTCCATGTAATACCCGTCGCCGATGGCGGTACACTCCTCCCCTTCGCGCTCGAACCCGAACTTTTCGTACGCGCGGACGGCGCGGGCATTGTTTTTATTCACGGTCAGGTACACGCGCGAAGCGCCTTGCCGCCCCGCTTCTTCCAAAACGAATGCCAAGACCTTTTGCCCCAGCCCCTTGCCGCGTTCCCCTTCCGCAAGATAAACTTTGGAAAGGAACAGATCTTTCCCCTGCCCCTGCAAGCCGCAATAGCCAATCTTTTCGTTTCCGCAAACGATGAAATAATAGGTATAGTTCTGCTTTTCGCACTGCATGCGCATGGCGGCGGCGTTCTGGAACTTGTTCAGCATGTAATCGACCTGCTTCGCCCCCAATAGGCCGTCGTATGCCGAATGCCAGCTTTCATACGCCATTTTCCCGAGCGTTTCATAGTCCTGCGTCTTTTCGACCTTGATTTCACACATATCCGTAGCACCTCCCTTTCTTTCCACAATTATACGCCGATGAAAAAATATTGTCAAACGGATATGCCAAAAGCCGACGCGCTTCGCCCTTTTCTCTCAAATTGCGCCGTTCTTTTCCGCACGGACGGGCGATATAATAAAATAAACAGAAAAGCGAGGTCTAACATGCAAAGATTATCAGACTGCATCGGCAAAAACATCTTTACAAAATCCGGGGAAAACGCGGGAACGGTGAAAAACGCGCTCCTTTCCAAGAACCTGAAAACGGTGCGCGCGTTCGAATACTTCGACGATCGCGAGGACGAGCACGAGCTGCCCGCATCCTCCGTGATCTCGGTGCAGGACGCGCTCATCGTGAAGTCGCTCGCCGAACGGCAGTATAAAGACGCCGTACCCGCCCCGTTCGGAATGCAAGCATATTCGGAAACGGGCGAATCGCTCGGCAACGTGTGCGACTTTCTTACGGAAAACGGAGAGGTGCGCGCATTGCTTTTGACGGGCGGACAGGAGATCGAAGCCGCGCGCATTGCGGGCGTAAAAGACGCTCTGTTTTTCGACCTGACCTCTCCCCTGCCCTTAAAGCAGAAAAAGCGCGCGCCCGCAAGGAAACGCCCCTCGCCCGAAGGCGGCAGCCCCGCGCCGTCGCAAGAGGGCAGGCCTGCCGCACAACCGCGGGAAGCCGCGCGGCCTGCCGCGGCCAAACTGAAAGCGGGGAGCGCCCTGCTCACGGGCAAACGCGTGCCTGCGGACGTTTGCGACGTGCGGGGCAACGTGATCGTAAAAAAGGATACCGTCGTCACCGCGGACGTTTTAAAGCGCGCGATGACGCACAATAAACTGTTCGAACTGACCCTGTGCGTGCTTTCGGAGAGCGCGGCGAACTGAAAGTGCCGCCGCCCCTTAAAGGGCCGAACCCGATATTCGGCAACATGATCCACCGGCATACGTAAACCTGCCGTACGCTTTGCGTACGGCAGGTTTATCTCACTTCCGATATTTTTCCGTTGTCTTTTCGCGCAGATTTATGCGCGAAACGTAAAAGCATTTATTTTTCTTCTTTCCCTTCTCCGTCTTTCCCGCCGTCCGCATCCTGCCCGGCCGAAGCACCGTCCTCTTGCCGAGGGGCGGAAGAGCCGTTCCCAACAGCGGAGCTTCCCGTCAGTTCCGCCATGCGCGCCTTTAATTCTTCCATTTCCGCGCGCAGGCGCGCCGCTTCCTCCCTGTCGGCAGCGGCTGCAGCTTCCGCGGCGGCGCGCGCCTCGCGTTCCTGCTTGCCCTTTTCCTTGCGGTATGCGGATATCAGCCGCACGAAATGTACGGCGATAAACGCTATGACGATCAAAAACGGAATAAGAATGACGCACACGTAGCCCGCGGGCGTTTTCAAAAAGTTAAAAAAGTACCCCATTTTGGGCAGACGGAACGCATACACGCCCAACACTTCGGACGCGGTAACGGGCGTTTCGTCGTTCGTTCCCGTTGCCGTACCGTATGTGATATATGCGGGCGCGCCGTCATAGGTCGTTCTTTCGCGGATCATATGCGTGACGACTTCGTCGTAATCTATCGAATAGAACGTGATGATCGTGCCCGCTTCCAGCGAACCGTCGTCGGTGACCGCCTTGGAAAAAATGATGTCGCCCGCCTGAAAAGTGTCCTGCATCGAATCGGACATAACGATGTACATCCTGTACCCGAAAATCGTGCGGTCCTGCTTGTCCACCGTCGTTACGGAAACGATCGTAAACAGCATGACGAACACCGTAAACGCCACGATCAGAACAGTCAGGACTGTGGACAGGACAGAAAAAACTTTTTTAACTTTATCCGTCAAATTGCACTCCCTTAAACCGACTTACGGGCGCGAAAACCGCGCCCGTTGCCTTTCGTTCGCTTGAATCCGGTCTGATTTTATTCGGCAGTCACCGTGTAAACGCCGTTGCCGTCCGTTGCGACGTATCCGTCCGCAACATATTTTTGGAACGTTTCGAAGTCCATGCCCGTATTTTTGAACGTGCCGCCCTTGATAATGAGGTTGCCGCCCGTCATTTCGATTATGCCGTCGACCGTGCCCGTCATATTTTCGTCAAACACGACCGTGGGAATCTCATAACTGCCGTATTTACAGGAATCGAACGCGACTTTCCCCGCGGGAGCATAGATATTGGTGCTGCCCGTGATCACGATATAGCCGCAGTTGTTGGAGAGCACATAACTCACATTCGAAAAACCCCTTGCGTCGAGCGTAACGTCTTTCAAAGTCAGGTTGCAATAGTTCTGAACGAGCATTCTGATCGACCCGTTCGCGGGCATATAGGTGCCGTCCGAAAGGGTGACGGCAGACCCCTGCAAAAGCTGCATGCCATTCGTGACCGTATTCGGAGAACCGACAGGCTGTGCCACCGTGACCGTGTTGCCGCCAAAGTTGACCGTAAGGTCGTTGCCCGCGGCCGTTTTGATGCCCGTAATCCCCGTTATGTCGCTTTCGACGTTGATGACCTTTTCGACATTGCCCGCAACGTCAAGCCCCGTCAGCGCGTTTGCGAAGGACTGCGCGGAATCGGCAGACTCTTCCACGGGAACGACCGTATACCACACGTCCCCGTTGCTCTGTTTCTCGGAAATGACGGTGTAGCCGTCGGCGACCCAACTGAGCGTGCCGTTGCTGTTCGGTTCGGAATAAACTTTGGACGGGTCGTAATTTACGAACGTACCGCCCGTCACGATGAACTGCGCGTTACCCTCGTTGTAAAGCCCGTCGAGGCAGTTGAGCAAATATCTGGAAAGCCATTCCGCCTCCGTGCGCCCGTTCGCGAGCCAATCGGACGGCATACCGCTCAAATTGCTTTCGCCAGCCTCCGGGAGCACGGCCTCAAAAAAGCCGCCGTTGATCGTACAAACCGTTGAAACAGCATAGTCACGCACACTACTGCTTGACCCGAGCTGAACGGCCGATGTATCGCCAATATATGTGCCGCCGTTGATCGTGAGCGTACCGGCACCCGCAAAACGATTGTTATGCACAACAAGCGCATAAGCGCCGGCTTCGGAAGCGTCGACGGTTCCTTCTCCGTTGAGAGTAAGGTTGCCGCCCTCTACCGCCATCGCATAGAAAATGTTGCTGTTGCTGGAACTCGTAAGGTGCAACGTTTTGCCCGCAAGATCGAGCGCAATATCGCCCGAAAACTCCGGCACATCCGCATAACCGCTGATAGACCAAGTTATATCGTCATTCAATACAAAAGAACCGCTTTGGCTTTCCAAATCGTTGAGGTCGGCGGCCGTATCTGCCGTATTGAACTCACCGTTGGTCTGTTTTGCCTTGATCGTGATATCCGCTTCGATGTAGTAACCCGAACCGCTGTGCTGGTACTCATTTCCGACCGATTCGTACATACCATAAAAGAGGATAAAACGCACCGTGTCGGCATCGCTTGTTTCGCTTTTCGGTTCAAGACGGAACTGCGATTCTTCTCGATTCATGAGTTCTTCAAGTTCTTCGATCGAGCGGTGAGTAAACGTTCCGAGGGCGGTGCCGTCCTCCGCAACCGCAACAAAATCGAACCAATAGACTTCGGAAAAATCATACCCGTACCGTTGATTTACATCTATTTCGACCTTGATATCCGCGGGAAGCGTTCCGTTGTTATAAACTTCAATGAGTTTTGCCCCGATATAACCGGGATATAACTGGCTGTCGTTCACGATCGGGTCGGAACTCGTTTTGAGGTTCATCCCCTCCGCTTCGAAAACGAAGGGCGTATCCGAAGCCTCGGGAACGGAAACGCTCATTCCGCCCTCGCCGAGGTCGTACGCGTAGCCGCCGATCTTCAGGCTGCCTGCCTGAATGCGGTTGCCCTCGTTGGTGATACTGTCGGTAAACCATGCGAACGTCGTGCCGGCAAGCGCTGCCGCGCTGACCGCAAGCGCCGCGCCGCACGCGACGATGCTCCTTTTTATACCTTTCATATTTTTCTCCCTTTACAAAAACGTCGATTTTTTCTCTTTGATTTTACGGCAAAAATTTTTACCCGCTCATGTGCGCGCGGAAACGTTTCCGCCCCGCACGCACACGAAGGGGACTGTGATTTTTCAGGAAAGGGTCGTATTGTCTGTAACAGCCGTACCGTTTACGGTATTGTTGCCGCCGCCCCTGATCGCCCCGGTGATCGTGGTCGCCGTATACTTGAGCGTTGCGCTGTAAGCGTCTTCTCCCCAAATATAAATTGCGGGAACGCGGGTGTTTTCCGAAATAATCGAGCCGCCCGTCACGCTGACGCTTGCGCTGTATTGATAAGAACTCTCGTTGCGGTCGCCGACGACAAGCGCTGCCATGGGAACTTCGTTGCCCGTACTCCACCCTTCGTTCACATATTTGTCGTTCGTGGTAAAGTCAGAATATTCACCTTTGCAAATGATCGTTGTATTGCTGATATTCGCCTCGCCGCCGCGAACCATGACGCCTTGGCGCTGACCGATGATCGTGCTGTTTTCGATCGTAAGACGGCCGTCAACATTCAGCCATACGGCGCAGTTGTCGTTTTCATACGCCTGATAGCCGTCGGATTCGCTCAAGCCGCACTCGATCGTAGAATTTCTGATCACGATTTCGCACGGATACGACTTCGTGGCGTTCGTGCTGATCGCAACGGAATTTGCACAGAAAATATCGCTGTCCTCGATCGTGATCTTGGTGTTGCCCGGCGTTTCGATGACCGCGAAAGACTGATAACTGACAACGTCGCAGTTGCGGACGACAAGTTCGCTCCCCTCTTGTCTTACACTGATATATGCGCCCGCCGCATTCCAGTTTTCGGTAACGCGGAAATCGAGAGAACCGTTTTCGATCGTCAGCGACACGCCTGCCGCCGGCTGAATAGAGGCCAACATCGCCTCGTTCGTAAGCGTATGCCCGTTGAGGTCGATCGTCGTGTCCTGGGTGATGACATTTTCGCCCGTTCCCTGCTCGTTGGCTTCAAGATTCAAATCCATATCGCCGTCGAGGGAAATATTGCCGCCTTCGGAAATGGCTTCCGTCAAAGCTTCGCTGCTCGCGACGCTCGTGGCATACTCCGCGCCGTCGACCGCCTGTTTCGCGAGGATGGTGACGTCGAGCTCGAATTCGCCTCCCTGATATTCGTTGCCGGCTTCCGCGCCCTTCATGCCGTACACGAACACGTACCACATGCCCGCCTCGGGCGCGAGTTCAAATTCGCGTTCGGAAAGTTCGGCAAGCTGCGACATTTCGCGTTCGGTAAATTCGCCCGTGACGGCCGTCGCGGTATTGCCGTCGACGGTGATGCCGATAAAGTCGAACCACAAAACGTCGCTGATATTGTTCGTTTCGGAAACGATTTCAAAGTCGAGTTTGACTTTTGCCGTGAGGCTGCCCGCATTGGAAACGTTGAGGAGTTTCGCCGAGGATTCGCCGGGCGCGAGCGTGCCGCTGATGATCGGAGCCGTGTCCGTTTTCAGATTCTGCCCGTCCGCGGCAAAGGTGTATGTATCTTCGGGCGCGCCGTCGATGGAAACGGAAACGCCGCCTTCGCCGAGGTCGTACGCGTACGCGTCGATCTTCAGGCTGCCCGACTGGATGCGGTTGCCTTCGTTGGTGATGCTGTCGGTAAACCACGCGAAGGTTGTGCCGAGCAGGAGCGAAACGCACATGACAAGCGTGACGCCGCAAGCGACGATGCTTTTCTTTAAAGCTTTCATATCTTTTTCTCCTGAAATAAAATTACAAATTTATTCGCTTTGTTTTACATCTGTTCCATAGAACGTTGCCGCGGGCGTTTGCGGGCGGCGGGTATCGATCCTGTATTTTATTCGGTTGCCTGTACCGCCGTCACGCGGATGTCGAAGGTGACGCTTCCGCTTTGCGCCGTGCCCGAATCGATAAATTCGGCACGGATCGTGAACGTCTCCTCGGTATCGGTCGAAAGCATTTCTCCGAGAGCGACGGTTTTGCCCTCATCCCCTGCGGCTTCGGAAAGCGAAAACGAAGTTTCCTTTTCCTCGCAATCGGTAACGGTGATCATGATTTCCGAAAGCAACGCCTGCGACGCCGCCGCATCCTCCGCACCCGCTTCGACGCCGACGATCGTGACGGAATAGGTGAAAGCCGTGGAAGAATCGTTGTTCACGACCGCGAACGCGCCTTCGCGCCAGATGCCGGGGCAGGCGTTTTCGATTTCGAACACGTTGCCGTCATAGGTTTCGAGGTCGCGGCGGCCGCCGTCTATCGGTTCGCTGTAATCTTCGAACCTTCCTTCGGCGTCGAGCGCGTTGCCCGTCATGCTCGTTTCGAACAGCCCGATATCCAGCGTTCCTGCCTGCAAACGGTTGTGCGTTTCAGCGGAATCGGAGAACAGTGCATACGTCGTAAGCAGGAGAACCGAAACGGACAAAGCCAGCGCGAATGCCGCCGCGGCTGCCAGCCAGACTTTCTTTTTGCTCATAAATCTCTCCTTTTTGAATTTTAAGACGATAAAACAGCATTTTGCTGTAATCCGTTACAGCAAAAAACGGGATCCCGTTTTCCTTGCATATAAGTAATTGCGGCCCGGCCGCTCCGGCGTCATTCCTGCGAAGGCGTCTGCGCGGCGAGTTTCTTTTCCAGTCTCTTCTGGCGGCGGCGTTCGCGGCGCGCCTCTTCGCGGCGGCGGCGATCCTCCATGATGTTGCGGTAAGTGATGTCGATCAGATCTTTGACGGCGCCGACCATTTCCGCGCGGTCGACTTTGAGATCGATCGGCTTTTCCTTGATATTGATGCTGCTGCTGTCGGCATACTCCGCGAGGTCGTTATTGAGCACGAGCAGACGCGCATTCACGATCCCCTTGCGGATAAACAGCCTCACGAGCGGTTTTTTGCCGATATATACGCTTGCATAGCGTCCGCCCACCTGGTCTTTCAGCCCGTCTTCCTTCGAAACCGCATATGCGATGATGTCGTCGGCAAAACGTTTCTGCTCCTGGGACAGGGTGGGATACGCTTCCTCGTAAGAAAGGTTTTCGGAACGGCGGAGAATGACCGTGTCCTCGTCGACCGCGACGAGTTCGGCCCCTTCCTGCACTTCCGCAGCCTGCGCGGGCGATTCCGCTTCCCGCGTATCGGCTTCGGGCCGTTCTGCCGCAGGGGCGGATTCCTGCCCGGCCGAAGAGACCGCGACCTCCTCCCCCGCATCGCCCGTAAGCGGAACGACGCGGTAGTATTTCCCGTCCAGCTCTACGATGTCTTTACCGTCAAATTTGTTTTTGCGGCGGAACTCAAGCACCAACTGAATGATGAGCCACGCCAGAAGCACAAGCATCGCCGCGCACAAAATTCCGATGTACACGGCCATCAATGTTCCATCCATCGCATATTTCTCCTTGCATTATTTATAACGGGCATGCGCCCGAAATATTTTCCCGATCGGCCTTTCGTTCCGTTTTGATTTTACGCGCTCTCCGCCCGGAAAAGAAGGGTAAGGGCAAGGCTTGCCCCCTGCGCCTCGTTGCCCACGTCGAGCGGAAGGGAATATTCCACCGTGACGGAGGTTTTGCCGGACGCATTCCCCCAAATCGTTTCCCCGACCGTATCCGACAGCGCGCCGTCATACAGAACTTCTTCCCCGAAAGACACGCACACTTCCACAAAGGGCAGCAACGACTGCTCGTCTCCCGCCGTAAAGGTGAGGCCGAGCCTGCCGCCCGTGCCGCACTCCACGTCATACACGCGCGACCCGCTGTCTCCCGGGAGCATCCCTTCGATGCGGAATTCGTCCTCCGCGCCGTTTTCGCCGAGCGTTATGCCGATCCCGCCGCCCGGAGCCTGTGCCTGCTGCACGATGAGCACGACCGACATCGCGATAAGCCCCGTGAGTACGGCAGCCGCTACGATCATCAAAATTCTTTTCATCCGCATTCCTCCGGAACATCGAACAGCCCGATATGTCCGCCGCGGCCGTCCGCGGCTTGTTACACAATACGGCGTTCTCGTCATTTACGATTTGATAAACCGACACCCGTGCTTTACACGAAATTTTTAAACGATTTTGCAATTTTCTATTTTGATTATACTACCTTTATGAATAATTTGCAACTATTTTTTGTCTATTCGCCTTTATTTTTTCAGCGGCCCGATCCTTTCGATATGTGTTAAAATCCGCGATGCATCTTTCTCTAATATAGACAATATATATATATAGACAATATAAACGCAAAGCTCCCGCCGTTGACCGTCGGGAGCTTTGCGTTTATATTACATATTTTATTATTTCGGCAATAAATTACAGCCGAGACATATGAGCGGCAACCGGAGGGCTTTTACACGTCGTACTTTGCCATCATTTTGAGGAGTGCGGCGAGGATGTCGTTGAGCGTCTGCGATTCTGCGGGCGCGAGATCGCCTTTCCCGTGATAAATGTTGAGAAGCTCCCCCATCTTTTCCGCTTCCAGCCGATCTCCCGCGCCGAGGGGAAGTTCTTTCAGCCGTTCGGCGACGGAAAGGACGTAATCCAGGCGCACGTCTTTGGCGGGGCGTGCGGGCGCGGCGGGCCCGAAAGAGCGGAAGGCGCGCGGAGGCGATTTTTCTCCCCCGCTTTCCGCGGCGCCGCCCGAAAAACAGCGGACGATGCGGGGTTTTTCCGCCGGTTCTGCGGGCGTTCCGCCCGCCTCGGCGGGGAGCGGAGGTTCTTCGTCGTCCGTAAAAAACGCCTCGGGCACGGCCCTGCGGCGCCCCCGCGCTTTCGGTTTTTTATCCCGGCAGAGGAGCGCCAGCACACCGTAAAGGGCGACGCAGAGCGCGAACTGCAGGAGGGAAGCCGCCGCCCCGTATACCGCCGCGTCCCCGAACGCAAAGACGGAAAAGGCGGACGAGGCGAAAGAGAACGCCCCCGCGAGGTATAAAAACCAACTTTTGGAACGGACGCGCAGACCTTTTTTGAACAGATATACGAAAAAAGCGGCAAAAAACGCCGCGAACGGCGCGAAGAAGAGAAAAAGATACGCCGCATCCTTTGCGGGAGACGGCGCGGCGTACAAAACTTCCGCCGCGCGGAGAAAAAAACCGTACATAAAAAACACCCCGAAATACTTCTGCGGCAATTATAGCCTTTTCCGCATGCGGTATTTCGGGATATTTTGCCGAACGGCGGCATTTTACGGCGAAACGCGCCGCGGCTTCGGTACTGCGCAGGCACGACCGGGCGCGCCGCGTTTCGGGATGCGTTTCAACGCTTTACAGCACCTTCACCCACTCGCCTCGCAGGATGTTGACGAGGTACGCTTCCACCTTTTTTACGCCCTCGGCGCGCTTTGCCGCCGCCGCGTACACTTTCAGCTGGGGCGTATAGTCCTTTTTCAGCCTTTCGGCGGGGTGCGCGGAATATTTGTAATCGACGAGCACGCACGCCTCCCCTTTCACCGCCATCAGGTCGATGACGCCCTGCACGAGCACGCTGTCGCCGCACGCGGAAGAGGGATACACTTCGGCCGCGGGCACGCTCGTCAGAAATTCGCGTTCGCGCGAAAGGGCAAAGCCGCGCAGAGAGCCGAACACGGGAAGGGACAGGATGCCTTCCGCTTTTTTCGCGTCGACGAGCGCCGCGGCGGCGGGGTCGTCCTTTGCGAGCGAGGCGAGCGCGCGCGCCGTTTCCTTTGCCTTGTCCGCCGCAAAAAAGTCTGCGCGTTCCAAAAACGCGTGGTACGCCGTGCCCGTAGCCGCATCCGCCGCGGGGATCCGTTCTTCGCCCGCAAACCGCGCCTCGGCATAGTAAGGCTCGGCAAAGGCGCCGCTCTCTTTGAGTATTTCGGAAGCGCTGGTTTTGACGGGCAGGGAAAGGCTTTCCGCATGCGGGTACGGGGCGCGGTAGCGCTTCAAGACCTCGCGCTTCGCCTCTTCGTCGGGCGCGCCGAGAGCAAGGGTGCGCTCGGAAAAAGCGGGGAGTTCGCCCCCTTCCCCTTCGCCGAAATAACCGCATTTTTCAAAATCGACGAAGTCGGCGAAGCAGGTCGCTTCCGCCGCGCGGGCAAGGTCGAACGGCTTTTCTTCCGAAAAGACGAAGTGCAGGCTATACTGCGCGCGCGTCGCCGCCACGTACAGGAGCCGCATTTCGTCCTCCGCGCGCTTTTTCGCAAGGCGGGCGCGCACGATGCGGCGTAAAAGGGTATCTTTCTGCCTGAAAGAGTCGAAATCGTAGGCGTAGGGCGCGAAGCCCCATTCGTCGTCGAAGAGGAAGTCCCCCTTCATGTCCTCGCCCGAAAAGCGGTCGTTCATGCCCGCCACGATGACGACGGGGAATTCCAGCCCCTTCGAGGCGTGCATGGTCATCACCTTGACGGCGTTTTCGCCCCCGCTCTCCGAAAAGCCGACCTTGTAGCCGCCCGTTTTGAGCTTTTCGAGGAACTCCGCCACGGTCAGACCGCCCGCCTCGGCGATGAGCCGCATGACGCGGGACAGGCGCTCTTCCCCGCAGGGCTTCGAAAGCAAAGAAATTTGCAGGTCGGTTTCCGAAAGGAGCCCCGCCATGATCTCGGAAGCGCCGCGCACCGACGAGAGCAGGCGGTATTTTTCGGTGACGGAAAAGAATTTTTTCAGCTTTTTTGCGAGGCCGTCCGCGCCCGTGCGCGCATACTCGGCGCAGGCGGCGTAAAAAGGCACGTCCTCGCGCGCGCTGGCGTTTTCGGGCACTTTGGAAATATATTGCGCCGACGAGGCGCGTATCTTTGCGAGTTCCCCGTCCGTGACCCCGCCGACGGCGCTTTTGAGCGCGGCGGCGAGCGGGATGTCCTGCGCGGCGTTGTCGATATATTTGAGGATGTCGATCATCGTTTTGACTTCGGCATAGTCGCAGATGTTGTACTCGGCGGACGACGCGACGGGCACGCCGCGCCTGACGAGTTCGGCGATGATGCGCTCCGCCTTTGCCGTTTTGCCGCGCGTGAGCACGGCGATGTCCTTGAAATCGGTCTTGACGAACCCGCCCGACGCGAGGTCGTAGCGCCGCTTGGAAAGTTCTTCGGCGACGATCGCGGCGATCTTCGCGCCCTCGCGGCTCTCCTCTTCGACGTTGCCGTCGAGATGTTCGGCGACAGAATACACCTCGGGCTGCGCCTTTTCCTTCTTCTCCTTTTCGGGCAGAAGGTCGAACCGCACCCCTCCCGCGCCCGCGGGGTACAGCCCGCCGCCGCGCATGAGCGAGGTCGCCGCATAGTCGATCGAACAGGTCTCGCGCGTCATGCACGCGGAAAAGATCGCGTTCACGGCATCGAGCACCGCGTCCGCGCTGCGGAAATTGCCGTTGAGTTCGAGGGCGCGCCCTTCCCCTTTGAACTCTTCGTATTTGCGGGTGAAAAACGCCGCGCTGCACCCGCGGAAGCCGTAAATGGACTGCTTCGCGTCGCCCACCATGAATACGTTTTTGCCCGAAACGAGGGAGAGGATCTCTTCCTGCGCGGGGTTGACGTCCTGATATTCGTCCACGAACACGTTGGTGTACTTCGAGCGCACTTCTTCGCGCACTTCGGGGATGCGCAAAAGTTCGAGGCACTTGTGCTCGAGGTCGGAAAAGTCGAGCACGCCCGCCCGTTTTTTGAGCCGCGCGTATTCCTCGTCGAACGCGAGGACGACGCGGGAAAGGGCGGAAGCGATCTCCCCCGAGGCGTAAAAGCCCGCGCGCAGATCCTGCTCGCCTTCAAAGCCTTCAAGCGATTCTTTTACCGCGTCGGTGAACTCTTTCAGCCCCGACATGCGCTTGTCGAGCGCGAGCGCGTCCTCTCTTTCCGCGCTTTTCAGTTTGGTGTTGGGCGGCTTGTTCGGGAACGAAACCTGCGCCGCGGCCGCGGCGGCGGAAAACAGGTCGGGCGCATCCAGTACGGCATGCGCGAAGGCGATGCGCGCGTCGCAGTATTCGGCATGTTTTTTGCCCATCAGTCCCTCTTTTACGAAGGGCTCGATCTCCTCCGCGATGCGCTCCGCCTCTTCGAGCAGCCTTGCGGCGCGCCGCTTGGCGGGCGCGAGCGCCTCGTCCGCGAGCGCCGCAAACCCCTCCTCAGAGTACAGAGCGGGGATACCTTCCAGAAACGCGCGCACGTCCGCGCGCACGCGGGCCTTTTCGTACGCTTCGCCCACGAGTTTACCCAAACGGGAAAAGCCCCTGCTGCCCGCGAATGCCCTGCTCAGAAGCGCGAAGTCCGCGTCGCCCTCTTCCAGGCTGTTTTCGAACAGCAGATCCAGCGCGCGCGCTTTAAGTTTGTCCGACTCCGCTTCTTCCGCCACGCGGAAGTTCCCGTCCGCATCGATGCGATAAAAGTGGCGGCGGATGACGTTGGAACAGAAAGAGTGCAGCGTGCAGATGTCGGCGGTATTCACCGAAAAGAGCTGGTCTTTCAAAAAACGGCGGCGGGAAGCGTCGCTCTCCTCGTTGATGCGCGCGACGAGCGCCTTTTTCAGGCGTTCTTTCATCTCCTCCGCCGCGAGGTTGGTAAAGGTCACGGCGAGCACGGACTGCGCCTGTGCCCTGCCCGAGAGGATGAGGGAGATGATCTTTTCGATCATGACGAACGTTTTTCCGCTCCCCGCGGAAGCGGAAACGAGGATGCGCCCCTCCGCGTCGATCGCCGCCCGCTGTTCGGGCGTGGGTTTCCTTTCGCTCATTGCCCTTTCCTCCTTCTGACCGCGTTCACGATGTCCGACTGGTCGATCGGGCCCGCCTCCCGCGGCACGCCGTCGAACCCGCACACCCCGCCGTAGGGGCAGTAGTCGCACGCCCCCTCGTAAGGCGAAGCGGCGATGCACCCCGCGCGGGTCTCCTTTACGAAATTGCGCGCGGCGAGCACGGAATATCCGATGAAGTCCTCAAAATCCTCCTCGCTCATCGCCCTGGCGCTCTTCCTGCCGAAATACGCGTCGATATATCGGCTCTTGCTCCCCTTTTCGATGCCGCGCTCGCTCATGGCGACGACGGCGTCGTCGCCCACGGTGTAGCCCTGCATGCGGAAGGGGCTGTCCTTATCCTCGCCGCTGTACGCAACGCGCGCGGGGAAATAGTACGCCCCCGCCATTTTTCCGCCGCGGGAGACCGCCCAGAGGTAAAGTTCGAGCTGCAGTTTCCTGCCCGTGTAGTAACTCTTCGCGCTCACTTCGAAGCCGCCCGTCTTGTAATCGACGACGCGGTACCAGTCCCCCGCGCGGTCGATGCGGTCGATCTTCCCCGCAAGGCGCATATAATTTTCACCCGATTCGAGCACGACGGGCGGGAATGGAGAATCGGGGTAGCCGAACTTTTTTTCCGCGCCGAACACGGAAAAATCCGAATTTTTCAGCTGTTCGCAGGCGTTCAGCCCGACGATGACCGCCTCGTTGGCGAGCGCCCCCGCGGAAAACCCGCCCGTCTTTGTGTCTTTGAGATAGCAATAGGGCGGCGCTTCGAGCAGTTTTTCCGCCTTTTTGCGCAAAAATTCGGCGCAGGCGCGCTCGTCCTCGAGGCTGTCGATGTTTTCCGCCAGTTCTTTGAGCACTTCGTGCATGAAATTGCCCGTATCGACGGGGCGCACGCTCTTTTCTTCGCGCTCTCTGAGCAAAAGCCCCCGCTCGGCGAAATTGCGGTACGGGCAGGCGAAATACCCCTCCGCGAGGGTGGGTGCTACCGCGGTTTTTCCCTTGAAGATGACGCTTGCGGCTTCGGGCACGAACCGCGGCGCGGGCTCGGCGAACAGCGCGCCGTCCGCGTCCTCGCCCCGCTCTTTGAGCGCGGCGTACAGCCCCGAATGCGCGGAGAAATCGCTCCTTCCCCGCCTGTAATCGTCCGCGCGCGTCAGAAGGCGGCGCAGGGCGGGGATCTTTTCGCTGGCGGCGCAGGCGAGATAGCGCGTGTAAGCCGCCCCGTTGAAGCGCTCCGACCGTTCGAGCACCCCGCGCGAGAGAACGCCGAGCGGCTTGCCCGCGTTCGTGAAAGCGGCGCGGCAGAAGTCGACCGCCTCGCTCTTTTTGCACTCCTTGCCGCCCGCGGAAAGCGGGTAGGAAAGGTATATCCTCTGCGTGAAGCCCGCCAGCGCGAGCGCGCAGTTTTCGGCGGCGCGGGCGTTGACTTCGCGTATTTTCGGCTCGATCTCCACGCGCAGGGCGCGCAGACGGTCGATGTCTCTGTCCGAAATGAGAGCGGTATCCGCCCCGGAAGGCGGCACGTCGGAGGTGAGCCTTCCTGCAAACAGCACCTTCGCCGCCGTCTTTTTGCTCTCGGAAAGGCTGCCCACGAACACGGCGTCCAGTTTTTGGGGAATGAGCGAGATCTCCATGCTCGCAAAACTTTCCCGAAGAAGGGACGCAAACTCTTCCGCGCGCATCGGCGCGCCGGAATCGAGCGACTCCGCTTCCGAAAGCACCCGCAGGCACACTTCCAGCCCGCGCGACATGAATTCGCTCTCGGCGGCGTACCCCGCCTCTTTCAGCGCTTTCGAAAGATCGTCCTGCACCCCTTCCGCGCCGTATTTTTCCATGAGCGCGCGCAAAAACGCGCAGTACGCCGTGACCGAAGCGGACGCGCCCGCCCCCTCGAACGCGGACAAAAACTTTCCGCGCAGAGCGGTCAGGAGCATGGTGTCGCGCCCGGCGGAAGAGATCTCCTTTTTCACGCCGCCGCGGAAATTGGCGTAGCGCAGGAGATAGTTGCGGTAAATATCGCGCGAAGGGCGCGGTTCGGCGAAAAATTCGCTGCCGACGAAGGCGCAGACCTCTTCCGCGGCGAACCCCTCGGCAAGAACGTTCAGCCAGTTTATGAGAAAGCGGCAGAGCGGGTGCTCGGCGGCGCTCTTTTTTACGTCCGAAAAATACGGGATGTTATACTCGGAAAAGGTCTTTTCCAAAAGGACGGCGTAGTCCTTCGGGTCGGAAAGGAGCAGGGCCATGTCCCTGTACCGGAGCCCCGCGTCCAGAACTTCCTTTTTGATCATCGCGGCGATAAAGGAGAGTTCGTCGTCCGCGTCCGCCGCCTCGTAGATATGTACGGCGCCCGTTTCGAGCGGCTCACCCCGCTCCGCGCCGAAAACGCCCGTGCGGATCTTGTCCGCTTCGGGCGGGAGAAGGGAAGGGAGCGTTTCGTAGACGCACTCCGCGCCCGCCTCTTTGCAGTATTTTTCGAAGGCGCGCGCCGCCTCCATGGTATAAATATCCTCCCGCCCGCCGATGAACACGCCCGTGACCGCGCGCGCGCAGGAGACCGCCGCGGCGATGCCCGCCGCCGCCTGCCGCGTGAACGAAGTAAACCCCGCAAAGACGGCGTGCGCGCCCGAAACGCCCCGCTTCGCATCCGCCACGGCATCGGGCAGAAGCGCCAAAACGCCGCTCTCGTCGAGATACCCGCCCGAAAGAAAACCGAGGTATTCGCGGTAGACGAGGGCGATGTCGGCAAGTTTTTCGGCGAGGTTGCCGTCCACGCCGCGCGCAGACTCTTCCAGCATTTCGGGCGTGACGAGCGCCGCGCGCAGCTGGGCGATCGTCTCGTACAGCCGCGCCGCAGCCCCCGCGGGGTTCTTGCCGAAACATCTGAGTTTTTGCGCGTTTTTCGCGGCGATCGAACCGACGACGAGCACCGAACCCTGTTTGGAGAGCACCTTTTTCTCCCGCGACGGGCGCAGAAAGCGCGCGAACGTGGTGACGGACGTGTCGAAGGTGACCCCCTTTTCTTCCGCGACGGCGCGCTCAACTTCGAGCGTGAGCCTGTCCTCGCAGAATATGACCGTTTTTCCCTCTTCGGGAAGTTTTGAAAGATACCGCACGAGCTCTTCGGCCGTGGGCGCGAGAATGATTTTGACCTGCATTTTATCCCTTTGTTTTGCCCGTTTTTGCACGATCGGGCTTCTTGTTTTTCAGTATAGCACATTTTTCTCTTTTTTTTAACTGATTTTCACCTTTTTTGTTTTTACAAAATCCCCCTTTTGTGCTATACTGATACGGTAATCTTTATACATTGCGGAGATTTACCTGAAATGAAAAAGAAATTGACGGCGGCCGCCGCGCTCCTCGCGTGCGTTTTCGCCTTTGCCGCGTGCTCTTCCCGGGTCACGGTGGCGCTCAACAGAAACTGGCAGACGAACGCCGGCGGCGGGTACGAGACGTTTTACGAACGGCTCACCTACGACGTGCGCTTCGAAGCGCCCGATTCTTCTTCGCTCAACGACCTCTCTTACGCGAACGTTTCGGGCACCTACACGGTGACGACGGAGTCGGTCGCCTCCTACCATTCGGAGAGCGGATTTACGGCGAACAACGTATACCGCCTTACGAGCGTGCTCGAAGTGAGCGCGTCTGTTTTGGAAAACGGAGAGCTCGTCTACGCGTTCGGCGGCGACACGGGCGCGCCCGCGGATACCGTTACGTCGACCGTTTACTTCCGCGACGCGCTCGACGGCATGACCCCGCTGGAAAGCACGACGACCACCTATTCGCACACCCCCCTGCAAAACGGGAATATCGTCATTTACAGTTATACCACGAAAACCGTATACAATGAGGACGCTTCCCGCGCGACCGTGACGGTGACGGACAATTCCGCTTCGATCACGGAAACGCTTCCCGAAGAAAATTCGCGCGTGTTTGTGGGAACGGTCAACGCAGGCGAAACGAGTTATTCCGACCTGACAGACCGCTATTCGGTTTTCGACACCGCGCAGCTCATATTTTCGGCGCGCGGGCTCGCCTTCGAAGCGGACAGTTCCAACACCGTGACCGTCGTGAGCGGGGCGGCGGGCGGACAGTACGTGACCCTTTCCTGCTCGGAAGTGGTCGCGCGCAATTACAGTTTTACGATGGACGGGCAGCCCCTGCCCGATACCGGCACGGGCAGCGGTTCGGAAGAAGGAACGGACGGCGAAGAGGGTTCCGGCGGGGAAGAGACGACAGGCACGTCGATCTCGACCTGCGTGGTCAACTTTGCCGTATCGGGAACGAACAACGGGCAGACGCACACCGTAGACTATGCGGCGCGCAGCACGAACGCGTCCAACAACCGTTACAGGAATCTCCCCATGCGCATAGAAATGAACCTTGCCTACGGCATGGGCGCGTTCCTCTACGTATTGCAGGACGCGAGTTACACCGCCCCTTCCGGCGAATAAAAAACGACAAACAAACCGCATCGGCGGCGCAAAAATTGCGCCGCCGATTTTTTACTCTATTATACTTGCATTTTGTTTTGCCGGCACAAAACAAAATGTGTGAACGGTTTTATATTTTTCGGCGCGTTTGAAAACCGCGCTTTTCAATAAGCGCACTCAATTTGCCGCATACTTGCGGCCTCAGCGGGTGAATGCGGCGCACATCTTATGGTGTGCCCTTCAAAAAGTGCAGCAGAGGGCAGAGCCCTCAAACTCACGACATTTTGTTTTGCCGGCACAAAACAAAATGTGTGAACGGTTTCATATTTTTCGCGCAAGGGAAACCGCGCTTTCCCGCGGCGCACCCCTGTTTGGCAATCCTTTGCCTTTCGGGGAAAGAGTGAATGCGCGGCATTGCATACTATGCGTGCCCTCAAAAATGCCGCGCAGAGAGAAAATCCCGCCGCTCGGCGCAACGCCGACGGCGGGTTGTCTTTCACATCACGGAAAAATGATTTGTCAGCACAAATCATTTTTCGTGAATCTCTAAAACAACTGCAACACGTCCACAAGCACAGCAAAGCCCAAAAGGAGCACGAAGCCGACCGCATGGATGATCGCTTCCGCTTTGCGGTTGATCGGCTTGCCGCGCACCCACTCGATCGCGGTAAAGACGACTTTCGAGCCGTCGAGCGCGGGGATCGGCAACAGGTTGAATACCGCGAGGTTGACGCCGATATAGGCGGAAATTTCCAAAAATTGCTGCAAACTGCGCGAAGCGATCTGCGAAGTCAGTTTTATGGTGCTGACCGGCCCGCCGAACGCGGACAGCCCCAGATCGCCCGTAAGCAGCTGCCCCAGCACTTTGAAGATCGTGCCGCCGATGCGGAAAGAATAGGTAAACGACCTTCCGATCGTCTCGAAAAATCCGAACCCTTTATAGGACGCGGAATAAATGCGGTAGGTAAAACTCTGCCCGTCCTCCGCATACTGCCGCTCTATGCCGAGCGCATTCCAGAGCGCTGCCGTATCGGTCACATCGTCGAACGACGCGTCGGCGCGGAGCATGACCTGCACTTCCCGCTCGGATCGCCCGCCGTTTTCCTCACGAGATACGGCAAAAGCGACAAGATCGCCCTGCTTTTTGCCCTCGAGCGCGTCCATCAGATCGCTCGTAAGATATATGTCCTTCCCCTCGCAGGAAAGGATGACGTCCCTGTCGTGCAGGGAATATTCGTTGTATACGGCGACGTCGGAAGGTTCGGTATACGTCATCAGCAAAAGCTGACCGCAGGCGAAAAAGGAGACGACGATGAGCAGGAGCGCGAGCACGTAATTCATGAACGCGCCCGCGAGCAGAACGATGATGCGCTGCCACGGTTTTTTGTTGTTGAACGCGTCGGGGTGCGCCTCGTCGGAATCCTCGCCTTCAAAAGCGCAGTATCCGCCGAGGGGCAGGCAGCGGACGGAAATGAGTTCGCCGTTCTTTTTTTTATGCTTGAAAACGGCCGGGCCGAACCCGATCGCGAATTCGTTGATCTTAAAACGAAAGATCTTGCCCGCGACGTAATGCCCGAATTCGTGCACGGTGATCATGGCGAGCAGGATGAGGATCGCCAGAAGCACCGAGCCGATCGTGCCCATTACGCTGCTGAAAGAAAGCAGATTGCACATATCGCTCCGTTACGGCAGGAAGGAGCGCGCCGTACGGCGCGCGGCCCCGTCCGTTTCCTCCAAAAGGGCGTAACTTTCCGCTTTGCGGCGGACGGTCTTTTGGAGGGTCTTTTCTATAATTTCGGCAATTTGCGTGTATTTTATTTGCCCCCGCAAAAATGCCTGCACGGCGACTTCGCCCGCGGCGTTGAGCGCGCAGGGCATATCACCGCCCTGCTTCGCGCATTCGAGGGCGAGCGTAAAACAGGGGTAGCGCGCGGGATCGGGCGCGGAAAAATGCAGTGCGGAGATCTTTGCCAGATCGAGCGGCGCGACGTTCGCCCGAAGCCTTTCTGGGTAGGTGAGCGCCAGCTGTATCGGGACTTCCATGGAAGGATAACTCATCTGCGCGAGCACCGCGCCGTCCTCGAACGCGACCATGGAATGCACGATGCTTTCGCGGTGCATGACGACCTCTACCTTTTCGAGCGGCGCATCGTATAAGCGCATCGCCTCGATGACTTCGAAGCCCTTGTTGAGCATGGTGGCGCAGTCTATGGTGATCTTTGCGCCCATGTCCCAATTCGGGTGCGCGAGCGCGTCTTTCGCCGTCATTTCGGAAAGTTTACCGAGAGGTACGTCGCGCAGCGCGCCGCCGCTCGCCGTAAGTATCAGTTTGGAAAAGGGCGCGCCCCTGTCGAAGGCGAGGCATTGCCAGATCGCGGAATGCTCGCTGTCAACGGGCAGGATCTTCACGCCCGCAGCCTTCGCCGCGGGCATGACGATCTCCCCGCCCGCAACGAGGCACTCCTTGTTCGCGAGCGCCACGACCTTTTTGGCATTGATGGCCGAAAGCGCCGCTTTCAGCCCCGCAAAGCCCGTCACGGCGACGAAAACGACGTCGGCGGACGGATAGGCGCACGCCTCTTCGAACGCCCCTTCGCCCCGCGCAAAGCGCACGCCCGCGGGCACGCCGCACGGCGTTTCGCCTTCCGCGCGCAGCGCGGCGAATGCGGGCTTTTGCTCCGAAATCTGTCTTTGAAACAGTTCCCCGCCCGTGTTGGCGGCGATCGCGACGAGCTCGAAGCGTTCGGGGTATCTGTTTACGACGTTTATCACCTGCCTGCCGATCGAGCCGGTACTGCCGATCAGGGCGATCTTCTTTCGCATATCTTCTCTCCGTAAATAGTTTACGCGCGGGGATGCGGTATTTATGCGCCCCGCGCCGCACAATACGAAAAATACCCGCCCGGGCGGGTATTTTTTCTCTTTATAAAAGGACGAATATCTCGAACACGATGTACACGAACGTGCTCGCAAACAGCGTGCCGTCGATCCTGTCGAGTATGCCGCCGTGGCCGGGCAGGAGTTTGCCCATGTCTTTGACGCCCACTTTGCGCTTGATGATGCTCTCCGCAAGGTCTCCGAACTCGGTCATGACCGAAGCGATCAGCCCGATCGCCGCAAAAATCACCCACGGCGCCCATGCGTATCCGCTGCCCAGCCCCGTGTATACGTAATCGCTGCACAGCGTGTACAGCCAGTATAAAAGCACGCTTGCGCCCGTGCCGAACACGATGCCGCCCACCGCGCCCGAAACCGTCTTGTTCGGGCTGATGTTCGGGCAAAGTTTTTTGCCCTTGAAAATGCTCCCCACGACGAACGCAAAGGTGTCCGCCACGGGCGAGATGACGAAGATGATCAAAAGCGCCAGCGTGCCCGCCGCGAGGTCGTTGGCAAGCAGCATCGTGGCCAGAAGCACGGTGGGATAAAACGCGCACAGCATCGCCCCGCCCGCGCCCTGCAGCGAACAGCGCTTATGGTCGAACACTAAAAGGCACAAAAGCGCCAGAGCGAAGACAAAAGCGAGGATGAGCATGCCGCGGTATCCGACCCCTTCGCCCGCAAGCCATTCCACGAGGTAATAAACGGGGGTAAAGAGCGCCGCAAACGCAAACACGGCGATCTTTTGCGACAGCGCCATTTCGAATGCGGGCGGTTCTTCCGTTCCGTCTTCCTTCACTTTCCGATAAGAAAAAGCGTGCACCATTTCATACGTGCCGATGAGGGAAAAGGCATACACGAGTATGCCGAAAAACCAAGGGTGGATATTCCTCAAAAAGAAGAACCCGACGATGACGCCGATATAGAGGATGCCGGTGATGAGTCTCTTTTTCATCTCATTCCCCTTTTACGTTGCCGAAACGCCTGTCTCGCGCGGAATAGTTTTCGATAGCCCGCTCGAGATCTCTTTTTGAAAACTCCGGCCACATCTTTTTGGAAAAATACAGTTCGGAATACGCCGCCTGATACAGCAAAAAGTTGGAAAGGCGCACCTCCCCGCCCGTGCGTATGATGAGGTCGGGGTCGGGCAAGCCCGCCGTGGACAAAAGGTCTTTGAAACTCGTCTCGTCCACGAACCTGCCGCAGGCGACGGCGGCATTGACCGCGCGAACGATCTCCCCGCGGGCGCCGTAATTGAGGCAGATATTCATCAGCCCGTCCGTATAGCCGGACGTTTCCTGCACCACTTCGAGAATGCTTTCCTGAATATCCTCCGGCAAAACGGAAATATCGCCGAGCACGTTGACCTTGACTTCCAGTTCGGTAAGGCGGTCGCGTTTTTTGCCGAAATACGAGCGGAAAAGATCGAAAAGCTCGTCCAGCTCCTCTTTGGGGCGGGACAAATTTTCCGATGAGAGCGCGTAAACCGTAACGATGCGCACGCCCAATTTAAAGGCGTGCGAGCAGACTTTTATCATGTTCTGAACGCCCGCCCTGTGCCCGAAAGCGCGCGGGCGGAAGCGGCGGCGCGCCCACCTGCCGTTTCCGTCCATGATAAAGGCGACGTGCGTGGGGAGTTTGATCCTTTTCATACCTTCTCCCCGTTATACGGACATGATCTCTTTTTCTTTTTCCGCAGTATGCTTTTCGATCTGCTCCATATATTTGGAAACAGTTTTTTCCACGTCTTTTTCGAGCGAAGACGCCTCGTCTTCGGAGATCTCCTTGCCGTTTTTCATCTTTTTGAAAGACTCCATCGCGTCGCGGCGGATGTTGCGCGCGGCGACTTTGGCGTCTTCGGAAAGCGCCTTGATCTGCTTTGCGATCTCCCTGCGGCGCTCTTCGGTGAGGTCGGGGAAGATCAGGCGGATGACCTTGCCGTCGTTTGTCGGCGTAAGGCCGATGTTCGACTGCAAGATCGCCTTTTCGATGCCCTTCAGAAGGCTCGTGTCCCACGGGCTGATGACGAGGCATTTCGCGTCCGCAACGGCGATATTGCCCACCTGGTTGAGGGGGGACGGCGTGCCGTAATAGTCCACCGTGATCTTGTCGAGCACGTGCGGGTTTGCCCTGCCCGCGCGGATGCTTGTAAATTCTTCGCGGAGAACGCTGACCGTTTTATCCAGCTTATCCTCCAAAACGAGCATGACTTCCTGCGCCTTTTCGTTGTCGATCATTTTTCTTTTCTCCTTTAATTTTCGCTTGCGATGAGCGTTCCCGTGCGTTCGCCGCAGATGGCGCGCACGATCGCGTCCTTTTCGGAAAGCGCAAACGCGAGCACGGGGATATTATTGTCCATGCACATGGTGATCGCCGTGGTATCCATCGCTTTGAGCCCGCGGTTGATGACTTCCATGTGCGAAATTTTATCGATCTTTTTCGCGTCCGGATTGGTTTTCGGGTCGCTGTCGTACACGCCGTCCACATTTTTCGCGAGGAGCAGAATATCGGAATGCGTTTCCGCCGCGCGGAGCGCCGCGCCCGTATCCGTGGAGCAGTAAGGGTTGCCCGTGCCGCAGGCGAAGATGACGACCCTGCCGAGTTCGAAATGGCGGAGCGCCTTGCGCAAAATAAACGGTTCGGCGACGCTGATCATGTTCAGCGCCGTCTGCACGCGCACGGGAACGCCGCGCTGTTCGATCGCGTCCTGCATGGCGAGGGAATTGATGACCGTCGCGAGCATGCCCATATGGTCGGCCGTCGTCCTGTCCATCTGCGTGCCCTGCCTGCCGCGCCAGAAATTGCCGCCGCCGATGACGAGCCCCACTTCAACGCCCATATCGTGAATGCGGACGATCTGGTCTACGACGCCGGCGATGATCTTTTCGTCCAGGCCGAAGCCGCTTTCCCCCGCGAGCGCCTCGCCCGAAAGTTTGAGGATGATCCTCTTGTATTTGGGTTTGAGTTTTTCCATTACACCCTCCGAACGGTTGTTTTATGCGGCGCGCGCCTCTCCGCCGCGCGCATGCAATTTTCGAAATGTTTGAAAAAAGGCACACAAAAATCAATTGTGTGCCTTGCAGGTTTTAGCCTTTCATCTTGGAAACTTGTTTTTCGACTTCCTCGGCGAGGTCGTCTTTCTTCTTTTCGATGCCTTCGCCCATTTCAAAGCGCGCAAAACGGCGTACGGTGATCTTTTCGCCGATGGACGCGATCGCTTCGGTGATGAGCTGATTGATGGTTTTGGAAGAATCCTTCACGAACGGCTGTTCGAGCAGGCAGAAATCTTCGTAATACTTTTTGATCCTGCCCTGTACCATCTTTTCCGCGATCGCTTCGGGCTTGCCCTCGTTCATCGCCTGAATCTTGAGGATCTTTTTCTCCTCTTCAAGAACTTCCGCGGGAACTTCTTCTTTGGTCACGTAGAGGGGTTTTGCCGCCGCGATCTGCAGCGCGATGTCGTGCACGAGCTCTTTGAACTGATCGCCGCGCGCAACAAAGTCTGTCTCGCAGTTGACTTCGACGAGAACGCCGACCTTGCCGCCCATGTGGATGTAGCTGTCCACGATGCCTTCCGCGGCGATGCGGCCCGCCTTTTTCGCGGCGGTTGCCATGCCCTTTTCGCGAAGGATCTCGATCGCCTTGTCCATATCTCCGTTCGCTTCGGTGAGCGCCTTTTTGCAATCCATCATGCCGACGCCCGTTTTCTGCCTCAAAGCGTTTACGTCGCTTGCCGTAATAGCCATATATCTTTCCTCCGTATTCTCTGTATTCAATTATTCAGCCGCCGCGGGGGTCTCTTCCGCAGCGTTTTCCACGACTTCTTCAATGGATTCCGCGGGAACTTCCGCCGCCGCTTCCGCCATTTCCGCATTCACCGCTTCGCCCTGGTTGGCCTCGATGACCGCGTTCGCGATGACCGAAGAGAGCAGTTTGACCGCGCGGATCGCGTCGTCGTTGCCGGGGATCACGTAGTCGATCAGGTCGGGATCGCAGTTGGTATCGGTGATCGCGACGATCGGAATGTGCAGCTTCCTCGCTTCCTGCACGGCGATATCTTCGTTGTGCGGGTCGACGATGAACATGGCGCCGGGAAGGTTTTTCATCTCGCGGATGCCGCCGAGGTTGGCTTCCAGCTTTTCCATTTCCTTTTTCAGCCCGAGGACTTCCTTTTTGGGAAGAAGGTCGAAGTCGCCCGATTCTTCCATCCTCTGCAATTTATTGAGGCGGTCGATCCTGGAACGGATGGTCTTGAAGTTGGTCAGCGTGCCGCCGAGCCAGCGGGAATTGATGTAGAACTGACCGCAACGGGTAGCCTCTTCCTTGATGGCTTCCTGCGCCTGTTTCTTCGTGCCGACGAACAGGATACTTTTGCCCGCTTTGACCGTTTCGACGACGAATTTGTACGCCTCTTCCACGAGGCCCACGGTAAGCTGCAGGTCGATGATGTGGATGTCGTTGCGCGCAGCGAAGATGTACTTCTTCATCTTGGGGTTCCATTTTCTGGTCTGATGACCGAAGTGCACGCCCGCTTCGAGCAGCTGCTTCATTGTGATGACTGCCATAAAAATATTCCTCCGTTTGTTTCCTCCCGCACGCGCATATACAGCCGCATCAGCCCGCCCGGTTGAGATTTTGGCGGGAACGGTATGCGGCACGCGCACGGTGTGAATTTTATAGCCTTACTATTTTAGCATAAGTTATTGCTTTTTGCAAGCGAAAATACTTCACGAAAAATTATTTGTGCTGACAAATCATTTTTCGTGAACCCAAATAATTCACTTGCGTTTCCGAAAATCGCACTTTTCGGAATAAGCCCACGATTTGCCGCGACGCGCGGCTTGTCGAAAAAGAGTGAATGCGAAAATTGCTATATTAGGTAAGCCCCTAAAAATTTTCGCAGAGAGAAAAACGCCGCAGAGCCGACCTGCGCGTCGGCGAACGGCGGTTGTCTCTCAAATCACGGCGTTTCACAGTGCCTTTGCACGAGAAACGCGTGAACCCTTTTACTTTTTATGGTCGTGATTTTTGCACCCGCAGCCGCAGCCCTGTTCGTAATCGGTATCGAGCGACGCCGCTTCGTCCGCGTCGTCGTCCTCTTCCATCACGCGGCAGAACTCGTCGAACACTTCGTCGAGCAGTTTGTCGTCGTCGACGGGATAAAGCATTTCATCTTCGTCGTCCTCGCCCTTTCTGATCTCCAAAATGGCGACGTCTTCCCCTTCCTCGTCCTCGCTCTCCTCGTCGGCGGGCTGAAAAAAGGCGAACCACCTCTCCTTGTATTCGATGGTGCCGATGTGATAGCATTTATGGATCTTGCCTTCGTCGTCTTTGAGCTCGACGAGGTTGACTTCCTCTTCGTCCTCGCAGCCGCAGTCGCAGCCTTCTTCGTGCAATTTCTTTTCGCTCATGGTCATACTCCTTTATTGATTTTATTCAAATACCCTTCCAAAATATAGGAAGCGGCAATGCTGTCTATCGTCTTTTTTCTGTTTTCGCGGCGAACGCCGCCCGAAATGAGCACGCGCTCCGCCTCCATCGTGGTAAAACGCTCGTCCTCGAACACGATCTCTATGCCCGTCTTTTGCCGAAGCCTTTCCACGAAGCGTCGCGTTTTTTCCGTCTGCACCGATTCGGTGCCGTCGAAGTTGAGCGGCAGCCCGCACACGATGCGCCCCGCGCCCTTTTCCTCGGCGATCTTTGCAAGCGCCGCCGCGTCCGCGTCGGCGTCTTTCGTACGCCAATATGTTTCGGCGGGGAGAGCAAAGGTGTTGAAAGGATCGCTCGCCGCAACGCCCACTCTTTTATCGCCGATATCGAATGCTATGATACGTTTTTCCATAATTTTATGCCGAAGATGCGCAGCCGTTGCGCCCCGTTTGTTTCAGTATACCACACTTTTTTGCACCCGTCCACAATTTTTTAAAATCATCGGGTGAAATTTTGGCAAAAGAAAGGGGAAACGGGCTTCCCGTTTCCCCTTTACGCAAAATTTTTATGTTTCGTCCGATTTTCCGTTACCGTTTTCCTCTCCGACGTCGCCGCCCGCGACGTTTTCCGTCTCTTCGGCCGTCACTTCGGCAGTCATTGCTTCGGCAGACGCCGCTTCGGGAGCATCCGAAGGCGCCTCCCCTTCGGGCACGGCGTTCCTTTTCGCCCTGACCGCAAAGACGAAGAACGCGAGCCCGACCACGAACATGACCGCGAGCGCGCCGACGCCGAGGTTTTCTCTCCCCGTCAGGTCTGCCACGAGCGCCACGAGGAAAGTGCCCATAAAGGACGCTCCTTTGCCGAAAATGTCGTAAACGCCGAAATATTCGCCCGCCTTTTCGTGCGGGATGATCTTCGCAAAGTAGGAGCGCGACATCGCCTGTATCGTGCCCTGGAACAGCCCCACGCACACGGCGAGTATCCAGAACTCGTAGATCTCGCTCAGAAAGATCGCGTAAACGGTGATCGCGAAATACGCCGCGATGCACACGATGATGAGATATTCGGGCTTGACCTTGCGCGAAAGCATGCCCAGAAGTATCGCGGCGGGGAAGGCGACGATCTGCGTGACGAGCAGAGCCAGAAGCAAAAGCGCGGAATTGAGCCCGAGGTCTGTGCCGTACGCCACGGCGAGGTCGATGATCGTATAAACGCCGTCGATGAAGAAAAAGAAGGCGATCAGAAAGAGCAGGATGTGCTTTGTTTTGACGATCTCCCTGAAGGTGCCGCCAAGGCTTTTCAGTCCCGCTTTGACGGGGTGGCTGCCCGGTTCGACGCAGTGTGTCTGTTTATAATCTTTCCAAAGCGGGAGGGCGCAGGCGACCCACCACACCGCCGTAAGCAGGAAGATGATGACCATTGCGGGCATCAGGGGCAGGACGCCGAGCATGGACGGCTCGTAGAGCACGTACACGACGACGCACAGGATGAACGGGATACAGCTGCCGATGTATCCCCACGCATAACCGCGGGAAGAAACTTCGTCCATACGCTCTTTGTCCGTCACGTCGCAAAGCATGGAATCGTATATGACAAGGCTCAGGGAATAGGCGGATTTTGCGAGCACGAACAGTACCAGAAACCATATCCAATGCTGAATAAAGCCGAGCACCGCGCACCCGACCGCACCCGCGAGCAGCGCGATCAGAAAAATCTTTTTCCGCATGCCGCGCAGATCCGACGCCGCGCCGAGCACCGGCCCGAGGAGCGCGACGACCGCCGTGGCGATGCTCGTCGCATAGCCGAGGTACACCGTGGCGGAGGCTTCGCTGTCGCCCGCGATGAGCGAAAAGAAGATCGGGATCAGCGTGGACACCAGCAAAGTGAACGCCGAATTGCCCACATCGTAGAGCACCCACTTCTTTTCGGAAGAAGTCATCTTAAACTTCATAATTTTTCTCCTCTTCAGGGCTCAAAACGGGGATGTTTTCCCAGCCCTGTTTGAAACTGAACGTATCGCCGAACGCGGCAGAAAGCGCGTTTTCCCCGCGCACGAACCCCGCAAAATTTCCGATCAGCCGAACCGCCTCGGGCACGGCTTTTTCAAACAGTTTTTTCAGGCGCAGATCGCTGTCCTCGCACGCTTTTATCGGCCGTTTTGCGATCATCATGCCGTGCATTTCTTTATAATTGCCCGAAATTTTCAGCACAAAGTTCACAAGCCCGCGTTTGAACGCGTGCGGTGCGCGCACGAGCGAATTGTAAAAGAGCATGGAACGGAGCGCCTTGTACGCCTGTTTTTCGGTGACGCCGAAAAAGGGCGCGATGACGCCCGCGTTTTCCTCGCTTGCGGCGATGTGCGACGTGAGAACGGCGGAAAGCGGGTCTTTGCCCTCTTCGAGCAGAAGGCTGCGGTCGAACTCGCTCTCGATCTCGGTATGCCTGACGTTTGAAACGCGTATTTTGTTTTCGATATAACTGTGGCATGCCGAATCGAGCGCGAAATGGCACACGAACCCGTAAGCGTACGCGGCAGCTCCGTCTCCCTTTGCCGCAAGTTTCGCCGCGGGGGAGAAAAATTTTTCGGCGGGCTCGGCGTGCATGCCGAAGCCGATGCGGTTCACGGCGTTGCTTTCGAGCGGCTTATAATAAAACAGCAGGTCGGGCCCGTGCAGGCCGATATCGTACAGGGCACGGTTTTCGCGGACGGTTTTTGCGAGGCTTTCGGGAAGGGCCGCGAATACTTCCTGCCCGAAACGGTAGTGTGCATAAGTAGAAGGCATATCTGAATTATCTCCGTCACAGAAAATTTTATCAGAATCGGCGCAAAATTCCTAGCGTTCCGTCCATGATTTTGTAATAAAAATGTAATATTATGGAAAAATGAAAGCGCCGCCCCGCGCATGCTGCGCGGGGCGGCGCTTTTTTGGCGCAAAAACGCGTTACTGCGCGCTTTTTTTCGCCTTTTTGTCTTCGCCGTTTTCAAAACCTTCCAATTTTTGGTCGATATAGGCGTCGATCTTTTCCTTGATCTCGTCCTGGCTCATTTTCACGAGCGCGCGCGTTTTTTTGCTGTTCGCGACCAAAAGCGCGCCGCCCGCCATGCCGAGAAGAAGCCCTGTTACAAATTTTTCCATTGTGTTTCCTCCGATTCGAGCAGACCTGCTCTTATCCGAGTATGCGCCCGCCGTGAAAAAATATACGTACTTTCACGCAAGGTTCACGCGCCCCTGTCCGCTTTGCCCGCGCGGCGCAGGATCTCGTTCTCTTCGGTGAGCCGTTCCACCGCTTTTTTGAGACGGTCGTTTTCCTCGCGCAGCGCCACGGCGAGACGGTCGTAAAGATCGTTAATCTCCTTTTCCAGCCGCCTCTGCAAAAAATCCGTCCTGCGGATCGCGGGATCGGGAGAAAGCCCCAATTCCTTCGCCGCGCTTTCGATGAGTTCGGGCTGTTTTTTTACGAGGTTGCGGTATTTGTTCTGGTAGCGCAGCATGAGTTTTTCGTTGCCCGCGCAGACGTTGGCGATGGAGCGCCGCACCGAATACCCTTTGCCCCGCTCGGAAAGGATCTTTTTCAGCATTTCGCTCCTCTCCTCGTCGCTGAACGCGCGTATCTTTTCGGCGCGGAGGCGCTTGCCGCGCAGGATCTCTTTCGCGCGCGCGTCCTCGCTTTTGAGAAACTGATAGTAATAATTGCGCACGCTGCCCGCCGCCCTGCCGCACCGCCTGCCGTATTCGCCGAACAGCCTGCTGAGCGCCTCGCCGCGCTTTCTGCCTTCGGCGATGAATTCGATGAGTTCCTTTGCCTCCTGCTCGCTGTACCCGTTGATCTTGTCCATGTTTGCCTCCTTGAACGCTTTGTGCCGATGTTATTGACATATATAAATGGTTCTATACATATAATTTAACCTGAAAAAATAAAAATGCCCGCATGCTGCGGGCGAAGGCGGCGGATATGAGGGTGTATTTTACGAGCGAAGAGCCGTGCGCCCTGCGGTTGGGCGGCGCGCTCGCGGGGTTTTGCTCCCGCCACGAAAAATTCGCGGATATCGCGGAAGGAGAAAAGACGCTCGCGGAATTTTTTCCCGAAAACGCCGACCTTCTCCCACGCTCTTTCCTTTTGGACAAAAATTTTCTGCACGCGCCGCCCGATTTCTGCGAGACCTATCTTTACGACTGCGGGGCGAACGTGCACGTCAGGCGGTTCGACGCGCGGCGCAAAGGCATGAAGCCCCTTTGCCAACTGCGCGCGGCCGGCGCGCTCGCCACCCTGTACGAGGACGGGGGCTTGCAGGTCGTTATCGAGAGCGGAAATGGGTTTTACGCCGCGCCCCTCCCCCCGGGCCTGCGGGGCGCGCGCCTGAAACAAATCGACGCGGGCGGCACGGCCCTGATCGCGGCGGAAGGGCAAACGGAGAGAGGAGAGACCTTTCTCTCGCTGTTTTCGGGAACAAAGCCGCTGTTTTCGGGCGAGGTGCTTTCCTATACGGGCGGAGAAAAACTGACGACCGTGACCGCCTTTCACGACGCGCCCGGGCACGTCGCCCGAAGCGTATGGTCGGCCGAGGGAGACGCGCTGCGGCCGGAAAGCTATGACGTGCGCGAACGGGACGGGTTCGACGCGGAAAAATTGGACGCGCGGCTCGTGCCCTTCGCCTTTTTTCAGACGGTGCTGGCGCGCGGAGAATTTGCGAAATATCTTTCCCCCGCGATCGCGCCGCGCGCGGGCGAGATCGCGCGGTATCTCGGCGATTTTGCGGGCGTATGCGTGCCGCCTTCCGTATTTTATCTTGCGCACGGCAACGTCAATGCGGCGGGGCTCATATATCCCGAAAAGGAAAACGCGTACCGCATCCGCTTTTTTGCCGCACCGCTCGAAAACGGCAAAATTGCCAACATCGTGCCGGTGGAAGAATAAAACGCGGCAAAAGAGCGCGCCGCACGGCGCGCTCTTTTCAGTCTCAAAAACTTATTTCGTTCCGAACAGCCTGTCGCCCGCGTCGCCGAGGCCGGGGAGGATGTAACCGTTTTCGTTCAGCTCCCTGTCCAGCGTGGAGACATAGACGCGCACGTCGGGGTGTTCCTTCGCGACCCGTTCGATGCCCTCGGGCGCGGCGATGATGGACATCATTTTGATGTTCTTGCAGCCGCGCTTTTTCAGCGCCGCGAGCGCGTCGCACGCGGAACCGCCCGTCGCGAGCATCGGATCGACGAGTATGACCGTCTTGTTCTCGATGCCGTCGGGGAGTTTGCAGTAATATTCCTGCGGTTCGAGCGTTTCTTCGTTGCGGTACATGCCGATATGCCCGACGCGCGCCGTGGGGAACACTTTGTGCACGCCGTTGACCATGCCCAGCCCCGCGCGCAGGATCGGGACGATCGCCACGCTCTCTTCGGGGATGCGGTACTGCACCGTCTTTTCGAGAGGGGTCTCCACCTCGACGGGGACAAGCTGCACGTCGTCCATGCTGACGTACGTCATGATCTGGGTGATCTCCTCCACGAGTTCGCGGAATTCCTTCATGCCCGTATTTTTATCGCGCAGGATGGAAATTTTGTGCTTGATGAGCGGATGATCGTAGATAAAAACGTTTTTATACTTCTCCATTCGTATTCTCCTTCCCCTCTTGCTCGGGCGGATCATTCTTTTCTTCCCCCGCGGCGGAGTCGCCCGCTTCCGTTTTTTCCTCTGCCGAAGCGCCGCTGCCGTCTGCGGGTTCAAGAGCCGCGTCCTCCGCGATGTCCGCGCCCGTATCGGTCTCCGCTTTTGCCGCTTTCTTTTTCTTGCCCGCATTGACGAGCACGTTCGTGAGGATGCCGAGGATGAGCGCACAGGCGATGTTCGTGATCGTGACTTTGCCGAAGGTGAGCGCCAGCCCGCCGACGCCCGCTATGAGTATGGATGATACGGTAAATAAATTCCCGTTGTCGTTCAGGTCGACTTTCTGCACCATCTTCAAGCCGCTGACCGCGATAAAGCCGTACAATGCGACGCACACGCCGCCCATGACGCAATTCGGAATGCTCGAAAGGAATGTGACGAACGGCGCGATGAAAGAGGAAACTATGGCGAGGAGCGCCGTCACGAAAATGGTGATGACGGACGCGTTCCCCGAGATCGCGACGCAACCGATCGATTCGCCGTAAGTCGTGTTCGGGCAACCGCCGAAAACCGCGCCGACCATGGAACCTATGCCGTCGCCGAGGAGCGTCCTCGAAAGGCCGGGATCGGTCAGAAGGTCTGTTTCGATGATGGAAGAGATGTTTTTATGGTCTGCGATGTGTTCCGCAAAGACGACGAACGCCACGGGGACGTACGCGACGGCAATCGTTCCGATGTACGCGCCGAGATTTGTGCCGTCCTTAAAATAGCTCGTATCCGCGAGCGCTTCGATAAAGGTAAAGTCGGGCAGCCACTCCATCGATTTGAACACCGTAAAATCGATGATGCGCATGGATTCCGCGCCGGGGATATAGCTGAAGCCCGTAAACACGGCGGCGAGCGCATAGCCCGAAAGGATGCCGATAATAAAGGGGATCATCTTCATCATCTTTTTGCCGTATACGGAACAGACGATAGTGACCGCCAAAGTGAACAGCGCGCAGACGAGGCACAAGACCGTTGTCGTATTCATTACATAACTCGACGTTGCCTCATTGATATCGATATCTCCGACCGCGTGTTTGATGGCGCTCCCCGCGAGCGAAAGCCCGATGAGCGCGACCGTAGGCCCGATGACCGCGGCGGGCATGACCTTATCGATCCATTTTACGCCCGCAAATTTTACGACGATGGCGATGACGACGTATACGAGCCCCGCAAAGACCGCGCCGATGATGAGGCCGAGATAGCCGAGCGCCATGGACACGCCGCCCGCAAAAGCCGCGGACATCGACCCGATAAAGGCGAACGAACTGCCCAAAAACACGGGGCTCCTGAATTTGGTAAAGAGTTGATAAACCAACGTACCCGCGCCCGCGCCGAACAGCGCCGCCGCGATCGACATGTCGCTGCCCGTATTGCCGTTGACCACGATCGGCACGGTGATCGTCGCCGCCAGGATCGCGAGCAGCTGCTGCAAAGCAAACAGGATCAGCTGGCCCGCTTTGGGACTGTCCTTGACTCCGTAGATGAGCTTCATTTGTAGAACCCCCGGATAGTAAAATTTTTTTGTGCCTTGCAATGCCCGCAAAACACACATCGATTCATTATAACATTCCGCACGCGAAAAAGCAAGGAGATGTGAACGTTTCGTGAAAGAAATCGGCCCGATTTGCCTGATTTTCGACCGCCGATGCCGAATGCGGCGCCGCCGTTTTATCCGCCGGCGACAAAAATCCCCCGCCGCACGGGGATATCCCGTGCGGCGGGGGATGATAAAAGTTCCGCCGGATTCGGCGCTTTATTCTTGTTAATATTTCAGCACCCTGACCTCTTCGATGACGATCTTCGCGCGCGGCACGTTAAAAGTCACGTCTTCGTAACTGCTCTCGTCCCAATATTCGTCCTCGATCGTGCGGGGAACTTCGGTCGTGAACACTTCCGTCCCTTCCTCGTCTCCGCCGTTGAGCGTTTCGAGCGTATATTCTTCGATCGCGTCGAGAAGGCTCTGGAACGTCTCTTCGTCGCCGCTGTCTTTCAAAAGGCCGAACGTGCAGAATTCCGGATTTTTCGCCGAACTTCCCGTAAACAGATAAAACAAACTGGTTGCCGAATTGTAGCAATAATCGCGCCGGACCATTTTACCTGTTTCGTTCGTTTGTACATAAACTTTCAAATCCTCACTCGTACGCAACGGCGTATAGTAATACGTGCCCAACGCGCCAAACTGATTCGTCAACCCGTTGTTTTCGATCGTGAGTTGCCTTGTTCCCTCGCCGTACAGCGTATTATATGCAACGGTTTTATTCTCATCCGCCCATACGGACACGTTGTCCAGCGTAACGTTGCCGTTTTCGTCCTTCGTGGCCGCGTCGTAATCCTTTTCGAGCAGGTCGTCCTCTATGTCCGCGTCGGCGCTCTCGTAATAATAACCGCCCCCGACCATGCGGTCGCTCTGATAGTCGTGTATCACCGTCCCGTCAAAGTAATCCATATCGATCAGTTCGAGATAGTGCGCCACCGTCTGCGGATACATGTTGCGGTACAGCACATATTCCAGTTCATACGTTTCGCCGTTGAATGTGATTTTCATGGAAATTTCAGGACGCTTGGTTTCGCACCCGACAAATGCCAGCGACGCCGTAAGAACGAGCAGCGCGGCAATCAGGAGCGTCGCAAACTTCGCGATCTTTCCGCCCAAAATCTTTGTCATACATCCTCCTCAATAATAAAGGGTATATTTCTGTTGATACCTTTCTATTTTACCCGTTATTTATAAAATCGTCAAGTACTTTTTATCGCTCTCGGAAATTTCCCGTACAATTCCCTCTTTTCATCACAATCCGCGGGCGTATCGGGCGCGGACAGTACCCGCGCAGATCAACGAAGGCTTTTCAGGTAATACTTTACCGAGTGCCTTTGCCCGAATTTGAGCCCGACGTTTTTCAGCTCGCCCGCGCAGGAAAAGCCGTGCCTTTCGTGAAAGCGCAGGCTGTTTTCGTTTTCGGACGTTATGAGCGAGACCAGGTTTTCGATGCCGGCCCGGCGGGCTTCCCGTTCGAGCGCGGCAAGCAACTCACCGCCGATGCCCCTGCAAAGAAATTCCTTATCGACGTACAGCGATACGTCGGCCGTAATGCGGTATGCAGAACGTTCGTTGAACGAATCGAGATACCCGTAACCGAGCACCTTATCCCCTTCCGCGGCGACATAGTACGGATAAACGCGGGCGATGCGCTCCGCCCTTTCCGCAAACTGCGCCGCGCCGAGCGGTTCCTCTTCAAAAGTATGGCAGGTGTTTTTTATATAATAATTGTAAATCGCAAGGCACTGCGCGATATCCGCTTTGCCGATTTTGCGTATCCGCATGAAGAAATGCCCTCATAAAACACGGGCGCGCACCGTTCGGGTGCGCGCCGTTTTTCCGCAACCGCGGAAGCGTTTTTGTTAAATGAGTTCGATGATCGCGGTTTCGGCCGCATCGCCGCGGCGCTCGCCGAGGGTGATGATGCGGGTATATCCGCCCGCGCAGTTCTTTTCGTCGTTGCGCTGCGCGTATTTCGGAGCGATCTCGTTGAACAGCTTTTCGATGAGCGGGTGCGCGACGTCTTTCGTCCTCTCTTTATACGCGGACTTGCTCTCGTTGAACGCCTTGATCTCCTGCAGGTCGTACAGTTTCGCCATGATCCTGCGGCGGGCGGCGAGTTTCTTCGGGCCGTCTTTTACGACGGTGACCGTGACCTCTTTTTCCTTTTTGCCCGTCTTTTCGGTGACGACCTTCGTGCTTTCGATGGTGTCGTCATAAGTGTTGACGGCAGCGGTGATGATCTTTTCGACGTAGGAGCGGAGCTCTTTCGCACGCGCCTTGGTCGTCTCTATTTTTCCGTACCAGAGAAGGCTGGAAGCCTGATTTCTCAGGATCGCGAGCCTCTGCTCGCTGGTTCTGCCCAATTTTCCCGGCATAATGTTAATCCTCCTTTTTTTCTAATGAAAGCCCGTAAGACTCGAGTTTCTGGATCACTTCGTCGAGGGACTTTCTGCCGAGGTTACGCACTTTCAGCATTTCTTCCTCGGTCTTTTTGGTCAGATCTTCGACCGTGTGGATATTGGCGCGTTTGAGGCAGTTGTAAGAACGGACGGAAAGATCCATGTCTTCGATCGCCATGGCAAGCACCTGCTGCTGTTTGTCGTCCTCGTTTTTGACGAGAATGTCCATGCCCTTGATGAAATCGGACAGGTTGACGAACAGGCTGATGTGATCCTGCATGATCTTCGCCGCGAGGGAGACGATCTCTTTTGCGGAGAACGCCCCGTTCGTCCAGACTTCCATGACGAGTTTGTCGTAGTCGATGCTCTGCCCTACGCGCGTGCTCTCTACATTGTAGTTGACTTTTTTGACGGGGGTATAGATGGAATCGATGGGGATGTAGCCGATCGGGTGGTTCTTATTCGAACCTGCGCCCTTATAGCCCCTGCCCCTGCCGATGGTGACTTCCATGTCGATCTTTGCGCCCTCGTCGACCGTGCAGATATACTGATCTTTGTTGATGACTTCGACTTCCGCATCCTGCTCGATGTCCGCACCCGTGATGACGACAGGGCCTTCCTTGCAGATGTGCATGGTTTTGGTGTAATCCTTGTCGACAGACGTCGTCTGAATGGCGAGCGTTTTCAGGTTGAGGATGATTTCGGGAACGTCTTCCTTGACGCCCGGGATCGCGGAAAATTCGTGCTTTACAAGACCGTCGGGGTAAAATCTGATCCCCTGCACCGCGGCTCCGGGGAGCGCGGAAAGGAGTATCCTTCTCAAGCAGTTGCCTATTGTAAGACCGAAACCTTTTTCGAGCGGTTCGACGACGATCTTCGCATAACTCTTCGATTCGTTCTCTTCCACCTCGATTTTAGGCATATCCATTTCGATCATGCGGCTTTACCTCCTTTTTATAAGGCGTACCCAATTACTTGGAGTACAACTCGACGATCATATGCTCCGCAATCTGACTGTCGATATCATCCCTTGCAGGGAGAGCTAAAATCTTTCCTTCCAGTTTTTCGGGGTCGAATTCCAGCCATTTGGGCATGTTGCCGACCTTCATCGTTTTGATCTGTTCGAAATATTTGTCTTTTTTACGGTTTTCTTTGACCGCGATCACGTCGCCCGCCTTCACGATGTAGGAAGGGACGTTGACCGTCCTGCCGTTGACCGAGAAGTGCGCGTGGTTGACCAGCTGTCTCGCCTGCGCGCGGGAACCGCCGATGCCCATGCGGTAAATGACGTTGTCGAGACGGCGCTCCAGAAGGGAGAGCATGTTTTCGCCCGTGATGCCCTTCATGCGGTCGGCCATTTCGTAATACTTCCTGAACTGGCCTTCTTGTACGCCGTAGATCCTCTTGGTCTTCTGCTTTTCGCGAAGCTGCAGGCCGTATTCGGAGACCTTTTTCCTTCCCGCGCCGTGCGCGCCGGGAGCAACGGGACGCCTTTCAAAAGCGCATTTGCCCGAATAACATCTGTCGCCCTTCAAAAAGAGCTTTGCGCCCTCTCTGCGGCAGAGACGGCATTTGGAATCTCTGTATGTTGCCATGTCTTTCTCTCCTTAAATTATACTCTGCGGCGCTTCGGAGGCCTGCATCCGTTGTGCGGGATGGGCGAAACGTCTGTGATCATCGTAACTTCGAGGTCTGCCGCGGCAAGCGCGCGGATCGCCGCTTCCCTGCCTGCGCCGGGGCCCTTTACGTACACTTCAACCGAACGGAGCCCGTGCTCTTTCGCGGCTTTCGCGGCCGTGTCCGCAGCCATCTGCGCCGCGAACGGCGTGCCTTTCCTCGAACCCTTGAAGCCGAGGCTGCCCGCGCTCGACCAGGAGATCGCGTTGCCGTTCATATCCGTGATCGTGACCAGCGTATTATTGAACGAGGATTGGATATGCGCCTGGCCTTTGTCTACTTTTTTAAGTTCTTTGCGGCGCCTTACCTGCACCGTCTTTTTAGCAGCTGCTGCCATTGATTTGATCCTCCTTCAATTATTTCTTCTTCTTCGCGACCGTGCGGCGAGGGCCTTTCCTCGTCCTTGCGTTGCGCTTGGAACTCTGCCCGCGGACGGGAAGCCCCTTTCTGTGGCGGATGCCGCGATAGCAGCCGATCTCCATCAGCCTTTTGATGTTCAGGTTGACTTCGCCGCGGAGTTCGCCCTCCACTCTCAGGTTGTGATCGATATATTCTCTCAACTTGGAAACGTCGTTCTCGTCGAGATCCTTCACTCTCGTGTCGGGATCGATGCCCGTCGCCGCGAGGATCTGTTTAGACGTCGTAAGACCTATGCCGTAGATATAGGTCAGACCGATTTCTACCCGCTTCTCTCTGGGTAAATCTACACCGGCAATACGTGCCATTTGTCCTTTTGACCTCCGTTTGGTTTTTTAATGGTGTTTGGATTTGTTTTTATATGCCATTCGCGCGCACCCGTGCCGCAAGAAAAATAACGGAATGTTTGCGCCGCAATGCGCGTGAGATTATTTTCCGAGTAATTAACCCTGCCTCTGCTTGTGGCTCTTGTTCTTGGAGCAGATGACCATGACTTTGCCGTTGCGCTTGATGACTTTGCATTTGTCGCACATGGGTTTTACAGACGGTCTTACTTTCATTTTTGATTTCCTCCGAAATAAAATTATGTCCGCGCCCTTTCTTCTTTTTGAAAAGGCGTCCCTCTTTGCGGGAGCTCTGCTCCGCGCCGTTGCGCTTCGTTCCCGCCGCGCGGAACGCGGCCTTAGAAGAAGTTACGATTTGCCGCGCCAGGTGATCCTGCCCTTGGTCAGATCGTACGGGCTCATTTCCAGCTTGACCGTATCGCCGGGGATGATGCGGATGTAATTCATCCTCAATTTACCCGAGATGTAAGCCGTGATGACATGCCCGTTGGAAAGCTGCACCCTGAACGTTGCGTTCGGCAGCGCTTCCACGATTTTCCCTTCGGTTTCGATTACATCGTCTTTGGACACGAATAACTTCCTCCGCTTATTTTTTAGAGGACTGCGCCGTCTCTTTCAGCGCCGCCCTGATCTCGCTGTTTTCGTCCTTGCCCTCCGCAACTTTCGCCGCCGTTTCGCGGAAAAACACGGGAAGCAGCCGGACGTGCTTTACGTTTTTCTTTTTCGGGGCAAAACAGCTTCTGTACTTCCCGTCGGAAAGGAGCAGCCGCTCGCCCTCCGCCCCGAGTATGATGTACAGCCTGCCCGCGTCCCGCCCGGAAATGCTCTCGGCGACGCCGCCGGGCTCGGGGGTTTTGACCTTCATTGACGCCTCCCGTTCAGATGGTGAGGATCTCTACGCCGTCCTCGCGGATGAGCACGGTATTTTCGTAATGCGCCGCGGGCTTGCCGTCGCGCGTTCTGACCGTCCAGCCGTCGCCGAGCGTTTCCACCTCGTACCTGCCCATGTTGATCATCGGCTCGATGCAGATGGTCATGCCCGCTTTGAGGCGGATACCCGTGCCGAATTTGCCGAAATTGGGGACGGACGGGTCTTCGTGCATTTCGCGGCCGATGCCGTGCCCCACGAGTGCGCGCACCACCGAAAACCCGTTTGACTCGGCATGCCGCTGAATGCGCGCCCCGATGTCGTAAAGGGGCGTTCCCGCGCGCAGGTTTTCGATGCCCTTGTAAAAGCATTCTTCCGTCACGCGGACGAGCTTTTTTTTGTCCTCGCTGACGTTTCCGACGAGGAACGTCCTCGCGCCGTCGCCGTGAAAACCGTTTTTGTACGCGCACAGGTCAATGCTCACGATATCCCCGTCGCGGATGACGCGGTCTCCGGGAATCCCGTGCACGACCACTTCGTTGACGGACGCGCAGATGCTTGCGGGATACCCGCAATACCCGAGTTCGGACGGGATCGCCCCGCGCGAACGGATGTAATCCTCCGCGTATTCGTCCAGCTCTTTCGTCGTAACGCCGGGTCTGATTTTCGAACCCACATAAGCGAGCGTATCGCGCACGATCGCGCACGGCTCGCGCATGAGTTCGATCTCTTTTTCCGTTTTAATTGTGATCATAAAGCCGATAAACGAACGCCGTCCGCGCCGCCTTATTTGAGAGCGGCCGCGATGCGGGCGAACACTTCGTCGATCGTGCCGACTCCGTCGATATCGATGAGTACGTTTTTGTCTTTGTAATATTGGATGAGGGGCGCGGTCTGATCGGTATACACTTTGAGGCGGTTGCCGACCGTCTCCTCGTTGTCGTCCTTCCTCTGATACAGTTCGCCGCCGCACTTGTCGCAGGCGGTTTTTCCGCCGAGGAAATCGACGTGATAGCTTTCGCCGCAATTCCTGCATACCCGCCTGCCGCAAAGCCGCGCCATGAGCAGGGAGAGGTCTACGTCGATGTTGATGACCGCGTCGACCTTGGAGAATTTATCCAGCTCTTCCGCCTGGAAGAGATTGCGGGGAAACCCGTCGAGAAGATAACCGTTTTTGCAGTCGTCCTCTTTGAGCCGCCCTTCCACGATCTTGCAGGTCACTTCGTCGGGGACGAGCTGACCTTTGTCGGTATACGATTTTGCGAGAAGCCCGATCTCCGTGCCGCGCTTGATGTTGTCGCGGAAAATATCGCCCGTGGAAATGTGCGGAAGCCCGTATTTTTCGGAAATGCGGGAGGCCTGCGTGCCTTTGCCCGCGCCGGGCGCTCCGAGAAGGATGATGTTCATGATTTCTCTCCCTTTCCAAATGTTTTTCCGCCGGCCCGCAGCGCGGGCCGGGCGTTATATTTACTTCAAAAATCCTTTGTAGTTCTTCATCATCAGCTTGGACTGCAGCTGCTTATCGAATTCGAGCGCAACCGAAACGACGATGAGGATACCTGTCGTCGAGAACACGTTCACGAAGCCCGTGCCCGCAAAACTGAACGCGAGCGAGGGGATGAACGCGACGAGGGACAGGAAGATCGCGCCGAACAGCGTGATGCGGTTGGATATCTTTTTGAGATAGTCCGCCGTAGGCTTGCCGGGACGGATGCCCGGGATGAACCCGCCGTTCTGCTGGATGCTCTTGGAAATGTCCTCGGGATTGAACTGGATCTGCGCATAGAAGAACGAGAACGCGAAGATCAGCAGGCACAGCACGATGATGTATGCCCATGCCCACGGGCCCTGCCCGCCGCTGATGTTGTTGCTGTACCACTCGTATCCGCTCCAGTTAGGCGCGAACAGACCCATGATGAGGTCGGGAAGGCTGATGATCGCGAACGCGAAGATCAACGGCATGACGCCGCTGCCCGAAATTTTGATCGGGATGACCGTCGACTGGCCGCCGTACATCTTCCTGCCCTTGACCTGCTTGGCGTACTGCACGGGGATGCGGCGTTCCGCCAGATCGACCGTGACGATGAGCCCGAAAATGATGACCGCAAGCACGCAGAAAATAATGATGGAAACGAGCGTGGAAGCGCTGAATCCGTTCGCGATCGTATCCTTGATCGGCTCAATGATGAGCTGCTGGCCGGCCGTGGAAATGATACCCACGAAGATGATCATGGAAATACCGTTCCCGACGCCGTGCTCGGTGATGCGCTCGCCCAGCCACATGGTGAGCATCGCGCCGGCCGTGTAGACGATCGCCATAAAGATATATGCGAGCCAGGTCTGATCCCAGAAAGGTGCGGTATTGATCGCGCCGCTCTGATTGGCAAAGTTGATGATGACGCCGATTGCCTGCACGATGGCGAGCACGAGCGTGAGGATGCGGGTATACGCCGCGATCTTCTTTTTGCCCTCTTCGCCCTGTTTGGAAAGCCGCTCGAGCGCGGGAATGCCGACCGCGAGCAGCTGCATGATGATGGACGCGTTGATATACGGCCCGATGCCGAGCGCGAACAGCGTGCCCTGCGACAGCGCGCCGCCCGTGACGGCGCTCATCAGCGTCAGAAAGCTGTTGGAACCTTCTTCGATATAGCTGCCGAACATGCTGCCGTCGACGCCGGGAACGGGGATGTAGCACCCGAGCCTGTACACGAGGAGCAGGAGCAGCGTAATGAAGATTTTTTTTCTGATCTCTTTTACTTTAAATGCGTTCTTTAAAGTTTCGAACATCTTGTCCTCCCTTAAATTGCGGGTTCATGACCGAAAAGAGCGCGTGCGATGAGAGAATTGACCTCCGCCTGCCGCAGCGCCGCGCGAAAGCCGAAGCTCAAAGCGTTTCCGCTTTTCCGCCGGCCTTCTCGATCGCTTCTTTCGCCGCAGCGGAGAATTTCGCAGCTTTTACGGTGATCGCGGCTTTGAGTTCGCCGCCGCCGAGCACCTTCAGCCCGCAGTTGTCTTTCACCTGCTTGGCGAGTTTGTTCGTCATGACGTAATCGTAGTCGATCACGGCACCCGCCTCTGCGCCGGCGAGCTGAGAGAGGTTGACGATGACGTATTCCTTTTTGAAGTTGTTATTGAATCCGCGTTTGGGGAGTCTCCTGTGGATAGGAGTCTGGCCGCCTTCGAAGCCCGGCCTTACGCCGCCGCCCGAACGCGCCCACTGGCCTTTGTGGCCCTTGCCGCTCGTTTTGCCGAGCCCGGAGCCGATGCCCCTGCCCAGCCTCTTTGCGGGAGTGTTCGCCCCGATCGCGGGTTGAATGGTATCGATTCTCATATGCGAAGCTCCTTATACGTTTTCGACCTTGACCAGGTGCGAAACTTTGTTGATCTGTCCGCGGACGGCGGGCGTGTCTTCATGAATTTTGAAAGAACGGATCTTTTTGAGCCCGAGTGCCGCGACCGTGCCTTTCTGCGTTTCGGTGCAGCCGATTGTGCTCCTTACGAGCGTGACTTTGATCTGTGCCATGTTTCCGTCCTCCTCAGCCCACGACCTCTTCCACGGTCTTGCCGCGCAGAGCCGCGACCTGTTCGACCGTTTTCAGCTCCGAAAGCCCCGCGATGACCGCTTTGATGCAGTTGATCGGGTTGCTCGTGCCGTGAGACTTCGTCCTGATATCCTTGATGCCTGCGGCTTCCATGACCGCACGCACGGGGCCGCCCGCGATGACGCCCGTACCTTCGGACGCGGGCAGCATCAGAACGCTGCCTTTGCCGAATTTGCCGAGCACTTCGTGCGGGATCGTCGTTTCCATCATAGGGACGGTGATCAGATTCCTTTTTGCCTGCGCCTGCGCCTTTTCGATCGCTTCGGGAACTTCCTGCGCCTTGCCGGAGCCTACGCCGACCCTGCCCTTGCCGTCGCCGACGACCACGAGCGCCGCAAAACGCATGTTCTTGCCGCCCTTGACGACCTTCGTGACGCGGTTGATCTGAATGGTCTTTTTGATGAACCCGTCGTTCTCTTCCTGCCTTCTTTGAGGCCTTCTGTCTTCTCTTGCCATAAAACTATCTCCTCTCAGAATTTAAGCCCGGCTTCTCTCGCGCCGTCGGCAACGCTCTTTACACGGCCCGTGTAAATGTACCCGCCCCTGTCGAAAACGACCGTTTCGATGCCGGCAGCGAGCGCCTTCTTTGCGGCTTCTTCTCCGACCACTTTGGCGGCTTCCGTCTTGGTGAGATCTTTGATCTTTTCCCTGACCGCCTTTTCCATTGTGGACGCGGATACGAGCGTGACCCCTTTCACGTCGTCGATGACCTGAACGTAAATGTGATTGAGACTCCTGTAAACGCTGAACCTGGGCGTCTGAGCCGTTCCGGAAACCTTTTTCCTTACGCGCGCGTGCCTTTGCACTCTGTCTGCGTTTTTATCTTTTCTTGAAATCATTTTTTACGCTCCTTTATTTACCGGCAGTCTTGCCTTCCTTGCGCTCGATCACTTCGTCCTTGTAGCGGATGCCGTAGCCGTGGTAAGGCTCGGGCTCGCGGATCGAACGGATGTTGGCTGCGACCTGGCCGACCTTCACCTTGTCGATGCCGGAAACGGAAATTTCCGTTTGCGTGGGGCAATCGAGCTTGATGCCCTCGCTCTCGGCGAATTCGATCGGGTGAGAATAGCCGACGTTGAGCACGATCTTGTTGCCCTGCTTCGCGACTTTGTAGCCGACGCCGTTGATGACGAGGGATTTCGTATAGCCGTTCGTGACTCCGACCACCATGTTGTGGAGCAACGCCCTGTAAAGGCCGTGCTTTGCGCGGAGTTCTTTTGTATCGTTCGCCCTCGTAAGGGTAGCGTGTCCGCCCTCTACGGCGACGGTGATCTGCCTGTCTATGTCCTGCGTGAGCGTCCCCTTGGGGCCTTTCACCGTCATGACACCGTCTTTGACGTCAACGGTCACCCCTGCCGGGATCGCTACGGGAGCTCTTCCTACTCTCGACATTTTTCGTGCCTCCTTACCAGACAAAGAGCAGCATTTCGCCGCCGACATTCGCGGCTTTTGCCTGTTTGTCCGTCATTATTCCTTTGGAAGTGGAAACGATCGCCGTGCCGAGACCGCCCAGAACTTTGGGCATGTTGCCCGCACCCGCATACTTGCGCAGGCCGGGCCTGGAAACCCGCTTCAGCCCCGAGATGACCGATTTGCCTTCCGCATATTTGAGCGTGATCACGATCTTGCCCGAAAGCCCGTCGTCGACGAATTCCGCGTTCTTGATGTAACCTTCTTCGAGGAGGAGGTTCGCGATCGCCTTTTTCATGTTGGAAGCGGGAACTTCGACCGTCTCGTGTTTCGCGGTGAGCGCATTCCTGATTCTTGTAAGCATATCTGCGATAGGATCTGTCATGATGTGCCTCCTTACCAGCTCGCCTTTTTCACGCCGGGGATCTGCCCCTTGTACGCGAGATTGCGGAAGCAGATACGGCAGATGCCGTATTTGCGGAGCACCGCGTGCGGCCTGCCGCAGATGCTGCAGCGGGTATACGCTCTCGTGCTGTATTTAGGCGTTCTCTGCTGTTTGTTGATCATTGATTTTTTAGCCATGTTCCGATCTCCTTATTTTTTGAAGGGCATACCCATTGCCCCGAGAAGCTCTCTCGCCTCTTCGTCCGTCTTTGCCGTCGTGACAAAGCAGATATCGAAGCCCCTGATCTTTTCTACCTGGTCGTAGGAAATTTCGGGGAAGATGAGCTGTTCCTTTACGCCGAGCGCGTAATTGCCTCTCCCGTCGAAGGAGTCCGCGGATACGCCGCGGAAGTCTCTCACTCTGGGAAGCGCGATGGAGACGAATTTATCGTAGAAGTCGTACATCCTGTCCTTGCGGAGGGTGACCTTCAGGCCGACGGACATGCCTTCCCTGACCTTGAAGTTCGCGACCGACTTTTTCGCTTTGGTGATGACGGGTTTCTGCCCCGCGATCGCTTTCAGCTCGTCGTGCGCGATCTGCACGCTCTTCGCGTTGTCCTTGATGTCGCCGAGACCGGAGTTGATGACGATCTTGACCAGCTTAGGGACTTCGTTCACGTTTTTATAGTTGAATTTTTTGATGAGGTAAGGGACGACTTCTTTATCGTAAGCCTCCTTTACCCTGCTCTTATACACTTTTTCAGCCATTCCCGTTCACCTCAGTCCTTCTTCTCTTCCGCCGCGGCTTCGGCCTTTGCGGTTCTCTTTCTCGTCCTCTTTTTGGGCGCTTCTTCCGCCTTCTTTTCGGCGGCTTTCGCCTGTTTCTTGTAAGTCTTGTCGAGGACGTTGCCGCACTTGCAGACGCGCACTTTCTTCATTTTGCCGTCCTGCTCGACGAAAGCGTGCTTCACCCTCGTCGCTTTGCCGCATTTGTCGCAGATGACCATGACGTTGGAAACGTCGATCGCGCCTTCGCGCTCGACGATGCCGGACACGTCGGTGGCCTTCCTTGCTTTCATGTGTTTTTTCTGGAGGTTTACGCCCTGCACGGTGACGCGGCCGGCCTTGGGAGAGGTGGAAACCACTCTGCCCGTTTTGCCCTTGTCTTTGCCCGCGATCACGAGGACGTTATCGTTCAGTTTTACGTTCATGCGTCTGCCTCCTTACAGCACCTCGGGAGCAAGGGAAATGATCCTCATGTAATCCTTATCCCTAAGTTCCCTCGCGATGGGCCCGAAGATACGCGTGCCCCTCGGCTGTTTCTGATTGTCTATGATGACGGCGGCGTTGTCGTCGAAACGGATATACGTTCCGTCCGCCCTTCTGATGCCTTTACTGGTTCTGACGATGACTGCCTTCACGACTTCGCCTTTTTTCACGGCGCCGTCGGGAGCGGCGGTCTTGACGCTGGCGATGATCACGTCGCCGATGTTGCCGCTTTTCCTGAACGAACCGCCAAGAACCCTGATGCACATAAGCTCTTTCGCGCCGGAGTTGTCCGCCGCTTTAAGCCTCGTCTGTGGTTGTATCATATGGCTTTCTCCTTATTTAATTACTTCGCCTTTTCGATGATTTCGGCAACTCTCCAGTTTTTGTCTTTGCTGAGTTTTCTCGTTTCGACGATACGAACCCTGTCGCCGACGCCGCATTCGTTGGCTTCGTCGTGCGCCTTGACTTTTTTGGTCTTGGTAATGGTCTTTTTATAGAGGGGGTGCGTGCTCTTGTCCACGATGGCGACGACGACCGTCTTATCCATTTTATCGGAGACGACGAGCCCGACTCTTTCTTTTCTCAAATTTCTTTCCATGTCTGATACCTTCCTTAACCCTTCGCTTTGAGTTCTCTCTCGCGGATCACCGTGTTCACTCTCGCGATGTCTTTCTTGCAAGACGCTATCGTCATCGGATTTTCAAGCTGACCGGACGCATGACGGAAACGGAGATTGAAAAGCTCGGTTTTCAGCTCGCTCAATTTGCTCTTGAGTTCTTCGTCGGTCATGCCGTGAAGTTCTTTCCCTTTCATTAACCTTCACCGCCTTCTGTTATTTTTTCGCCGCCTTCGGGCATTTCCCCCGTAACGGGATTGACCTGCCCTTTGACCATGAATTTTGTCTTGATCGGCAGCTTGTGCCCCGCAAGGCGCATGGCTTCTCTCGCGACGTCCTCAGGCACGCCCGCCATTTCGAACATGACCCTGCCCGGTTTTACGACCGCGACCCAGTATTCGACCGCGCCCTTACCGGAACCCATACGGGACTCGGCGGGGTGCCTCGTGATCGGTTTGTGGGGGAAGATATCGATCCATACCTGCCCGCCGCGCTTGATGAACCTCGTCATTGCGATACGGGCCGCTTCGATCTGGCGGGAAGTGATCCTCGCGCCCTCTACCGCGACCAGGCCGTATTCGCCGTAAGCGACCTTGTTGCCCTTATGCGCCTGGCCCTTGATCTTGCCGCGGTGCTGTCTTCTTCTCTTGACTCTCTTCGGAATTAACATTACTGTTCTCCTCCTTCATGCGCCTTGGCCTTGAGGACTTCGCCCTTGTAGATCCAGACCTTGACGCCGATCATGCCGAACGTGGTGTGCGCTTCGGCAAATCCGTAATCGATGTCCGCGCGCAGCGTCTGCAGAGGGATGGAACCCTCGTGGTACTGCTCGCAGCGGGCGATCTCCGCGCCGTCGAGACGGCCGGAAACCATCATTTTGACGCCCTTGACGCCCGAACGCATCGCACGGCCGATCGCCTGCTTCATCGCGCGGCGGAAAGACATGCGCTTTTCGAGCTGCTGCGCGACGCCTTCGGCGACGAGCTGCGCGTCCGAATCGGGTTTTCTGACTTCCGTGACGTTGATGACGACGTTTTTGCCCTTCGTGAGCTTGGAAAGGTCTTTTTTGATGACCTCGATCTCCGCGCCCGCTTTACCGATCAGAACGCCCGGCTTACCGGTATAGACGGTGACGACGATCCTGTTCGCCGCCCTTTCGATCGCGATCCTACTGATCGCGGCGCCGTAATATTTATCTTTGATGAATTTGCGGATCTCGTAGTCCTCTTTGAGGAATTTGCCGAAATCCTTTTTGTCGGCATACCACTGGGTGTCCCAGCCTTTGATGACGCCGACCCTCAAACCGTGCGGATTAACTTTCTGTCCCATTTTGCGACTCTCTCCTTAATTGCTCTTCACATCGAGGATGACCGTGATGTGGCTGGTTCTTTTGAGAATGGAATGGCCTCTGCCTTTGGACACGGGCTGCATCCTTTTCAGGGTAGGCCCCTGATCCGCGAACGCTTCGGCCACGACGAGGTCGCCCCTGTCCATGCCGAAATTGTGTTCCGCGTTCGCCGCCGCCGAAAGGAGCACCTTTTTCACGGGCTCTGCGGAGATGATGTTCGCATATTCGAGGATCGCCGCCGCTTCGTTCACGCTCTTGCCCCTGATGAGCGCGAGCGCCCTGCGAACCTTGTAAGGCGACATTCTGATATGTCTTGCGGTCGCAAAAGGACGCCTGTCCTTGCTTTCCGCGATCTTTTTGGTCTTTTCACGCGTATTCGTAGCCATTTATAGCGACCTCCTCTTACTTCTTGGCACCGGTCGTTTTGCCGCCCGAATGCCCTTTGAACGTCCTCGTCGGAGCGAACTCGCCGAGTTTGCAGCCGACCATGTCTTCCGTGATGTAAACGGGGACGTGTTTCCTACCGTCGTGCACGGCGATCGTGTGGCCCACCATCTGGGGGAAGATCGTCGATGCCCTCGACCACGTTTTCAAAACTTTTTTATCGTTGGCCGCGTTGAGCTCCTCGATCCTTTTGAGAAGCCTTTCTTCAACGTAAGGCCCTTTCTTTACGCTTCTGCTCATTTAGGTGATCCTCCCTTAATTGATCCTCTTGAGAATGAACTTGTCGGTGACGTTCTTCTTCTTTCTCGTCTTATAACCCAGAGCAGGTTTGCCCCAAGGGGTCATAGGGCCGGCATGGCCGACGGGGCTCTTGCCCTCGCCGCCGCCGTGCGGGTGGTCGTTCGGGTTCATGACCGAACCGCGGACGGTCGGCTTGATGCCCATGTGGCGCGTTTTGCCCGCTTTGCCGATAGAAACGATTTCGTGCTCGACGTTGCCGACCTGGCCGATCGTGGCGCGGCATTTGACGGATACGAGCCTCATCTCGCCGCTGGGCATCTTCAGGGTCGCGTAAGCGCCCTCTTTCGCCATGAGCTGCGCGGAAATGCCCGCAGCCCTCGCGACCTGCCCGCCCTTGCCGGGCTGCAGCTCGATGTTGTGCACCATCGTACCGACGGGGATGTTTTCAAAGGGCAGGCAGTTGCCGGCCTTGATGTCCGCTTCGGGGCCGCTTTCCACTTTATCGCCCACGTTCAGCCCGACGGGCGCGAGGATATACTTCTTTTCGCCGTCCGCGTACTGCAAAAGCGCGATGTTCGCGCTGCGGTTGGGATCGTACTGGATGCTCTTGACCGTCGCGGGGATACCGTCTTTGTTCCTCTTGAAATCGATGATGCGGTATTTCCTTCTGTTGCCGCCGCCGATGTGGCGCACGGTGATCTTGCCCTGGTTGTTCCTGCCGCCGCTCTTGCGCATATCCTCGACGAGGCTTCTCTCGGGCTTCGTTTCGGTGATCTCCTCATAGGTGTGCACCGTCATGAAACGGCGCGCGGCAGAGGTGGGTTTATATCTCTTGATAGCCATTTTTCTTTGTTCCTCCGATGAATCTCAGGTTAGGACAGCGAATTGAAATATTCGATGGGTTTGCTGTCTTTTTTAAGCTGAACGACGGCCTTTTTGTAGGAGGAAGTGAGACCTTCGTTCCTGCCCATCCTCTTCAGCTTGCCGCGCACGTTGCACGTGTTCACACTTTCGACTTCCACCCCGAAGAGCTTTTCGACCGCGAGCCTGATCTCCGTCTTGTTCGCGCTCTTCGCGACTTTGAACGTATATTTTTTGTCGGCGATGCCGTCATATCCCTTTTCCGTGAGGATGGGCTTAATGATAATGTCTTCCGCTCTCATTATGCTCCGTAGACCTCCTGTATTTTCTCCACCGCGCCTTTCGTGAGGACGACTTTCGCGTTCGCGACGACCTCGTAGGTGCTGATCTGCGCCACGGGCATCGTGCTCACCCGCTGAATGTTCCTCGCGGCGAGGATGACGTTCACGTCGTCGTTGTCCATCACCATGAGCGTGCGCTTGTCAAGCTTGAGCGCGTCGAGGAATTTTACGATCTCTTTCGTCTTGGGCGCGCTCACTTCGAGTTTGTCCACGACGATGAGCTCGCCGTCCGCAACTTTTTTGGAAAGCGCGGAGAAGAGGGCGTTCCTCTTTGCCTCGGCGTTCATCTTTTTGGAGAAGTCGCGGCTCTTGGGTGCGAACACGACGCCGCCCTTCGTCCACTGCGGAGCGCGGATGGAACCCTGACGGGCGCGGCCCGTGCCTTTCTGCCTCCAGGGTTTTGCGCCGCCGCCGCGCACTTCGGTACGGGTGAGCGTGCTCTTCGTGCCCTGCCTTTCGTTGGCAAGGCGGGTGACGACTGCCTGATGAATCAAAGGCTCGTTGTATTCCGCGTTGAAGATCTTGTCGGAAAGCTGCATTTCGCCTGCAACCGAGCCGTCCATTTTATATACTTTTACGCTGGGCATATCTTCTTCTCTCCTTATTTCGCTTTGACGCTGTCGCTGACCGCGACCACGCTCCCCTTCGCACCGGGGATAGCGCCCTTGATGAGCAGCGCGTTCCTCGCCGCGTCGACCTTGACGATCTCAAGGTTCTGCACGGTGACGCGCTCGTTGCCGTACTGGCCGGGCATGTGCTTCTGTTTGAATACGCGGCTCGGCGTGGAGTTCGCGCCCATGGAACCGACTTCCCTGTGTACGGGGCCGACGCCGTGCGTTTCTTTCAGGCGGCGCTGGTTCCATCTTTTGATGACGCCCGTGTACCCGTGGCCCTTCGAAGTGCCGACGACGTCGACCTTTTCGCCTTCCTTGAAGATCCCGACCGTGACTTCCTTGCCCACCTCGTAAGAGGAGAGGTCTGCCAGGCGGAATTCTTTGAGAACCTTCTGGGGTTTTACGCCCGCCTTTTTGAACTGGCCGAGTTCGGGCTTGTTGAGCCTCTTTTCGCTCGTCTCGTCAAACCCGAGTTTGAGCGCGGCGTAACCGTCTTTTTCCACCGTTTTGATCTGTACGACCGGGCAGGGGCCCGCTTCCACTACCGTGACGGGGATAACTTTCCCTTCCGGCGTAAAGATCTGCGTCATGCCGACTTTGCGTCCGATGATTGCTTTATTCATTGATAAAGTTCACTCCTTGTTTTTTATTTTCGAATACCTTGAATCTACAAAGTATTTCTTATCTGTTTCTGTTCACGAAAACCCCGGCGAACCGTCGCCCGCGGTTTTCCGTGATTCGAGGGAAAACCGATTCCCTTGCGCGGATTATTTATTTCAAAAAATATTTACAGCTTGATCTTGATGTCTACGCCCGCGGGAAGGTGAACGCTGTCCAAAAGTTTCGCGTTGGGGCTGTAGATGTCGATGATCCTCTTGTGCGTACGGATCTCGAACTGCTCGCGGCTGTCCTTATATTTATGGGGCGAGCGGAGAATGGTTACGATCTCCTTTTCGGTGGGCAGCGGAATGGGCCCGCTGATCTTTGCGCCCGACTTGGTCATCGCGTCCACGATGCGCTGCGCCGCAAGGTCTACGAGCTCGTGGTCGTAAGCGGCGAGTTTGATCCTGATCTTCTGTCCTGCCATGGTTGTTGAATTCCTCCGTTTTTTATACTAACTTTCTGTCAACGTAGCCGTGTGTGTCGGAGTGTCGCAGAAAAATAAACGCCATTCGATATATACTATTGAATGGCTGTACTCCGGTTAGTCGCAGGGGTCGAGCCCCCACATTTGTCGGTATAAATTATCTTCGCAGAGGGCGCGATTGTGCTGTTGTTTATCCTCGCAACCCAAAGCGATTGAAGTAACTTTATACCTCAACCCTATTACACAGCTTAAATAGGATATCATATCCGTCAAGATAAGTCAAACAAAAATCGGCTTTATTTTATATTTTTTCGGAAAATTTTAGGCTTTTCCGCCGCAAACCGAACCAAAAAGGCAAGGCGCGCAAAGCGCCCTCCCCGCAACATGCGGGAAGGGCGCAAAAACGCTCGTTCCTTGTAACCTTTAACCGATCTCTTTTTTCAGCTTGCGTATCTTGCGTTTGATCGGGAAAGCCCAGCATATCGAAATGAGCCACAGCACGACATAGCAAGCGCCGCTGATCCAGCTGAGCGAAGAGATCATGCCCATCACCGCCGCCGCCTCGGGAACGACGGAACCCGCAACGAGCGGCGCGACCCCGAAGAGCAGGCAGGGGAAAACCCCGAACAGTTTTACGTACCACATGGTGAAGCGCTTGTTTTTCAGGAATATGCGCACGAGGGCAAACAGGAACAGGACGAACCACACGAACGCGAAAAACGCGATCGCCGCGCCTATCCCGACGAGCGCCCCTTTCGGGATCGTTTCGTCGATTTCCCCGAAAGCTCCTCCCTCCGAAGCGAACGAAGCGTTCAAAAGCTCGGTAAAAGACGTATAGACCTCGCCCGTGCCGTCCCCTTCGTTCAACGACTCGGAAGCCGTGACGCAGATAAACGCCTCCGTCGAAAACACGCCGCCCGTATGCGATACGGTTTCGTCGTACATTTTGCGGACTTGCTCTTTGGCTTCGGCGTCGTCTTCGGGAATGGCGTCGCCGAACTGTTCGCGCACCACGTCGAAGAGCGAATCGATCGCGGCGTCGATCTCTTCATTGCCTTTCGCCTTTTCCAGTCCGCGCAGCGCATCGCTGACCGCTTCTATCTTTTTTTCGTCCATTTCGACGTCCGCGGCGTCCGCGGCGACGATGAGCGCCCTTGCGGCGAGCTCGTTCGCCTTGCCGCCGAGCACATCGCCCGCCTTTGCGACGATCGTATCCGTTACGGAGCCCGAAAAACCGACCTTCATGAGATCCGCGCCGCTCAACGACACGGAAAAGCTCATCCCGGACATCATTTTCGCCATTTCGTCCTCTTCCGCCGCGCCGCCTTCCTGCCCGCCGCCGCTTTCCTGCCCGCCGCCGCTTTCCTGCCCGTCGCCGGACGCCTGCGACATCAATTCGCTCACGTCGTCGACGTTAATGCTCAAAAGCGGTAAAAACAAGACCGAGATCGCCGCAAAAAGCGCGATGACCGCCACGACGATGTTGAGCGGGATCAGTTTTTTCTGCCGAGCCTCCATTTCCTCTTCCGCGGAAGAGTATGTTTTTTTCTCTTTGCCCATATTTTGCTCCTGAATTATTAAGTATTTGCATTTTATAATATCCGCAACTTTTTGTCAACCCCTTTTAACCGTTTTCGGAAAATAACACAAGGTTTGCCGGACAACGCGTCCGTTTCCGCCGTCGCCGCCCGATACGGGACGCAAAAAACGATCTTCTCCCGATATACAAAAAAGCACCCGGAATTATTCCGGGTGCTTTTTGTCTTCTTTTCCGAAAGCGGGAAATTAGTCGATGGTGACTTCCGCGCCGGCTTCCTTCATGCGGGCGGCGATCTTTTCGGCTTCTTCCTTGTTGACGCCTTCCTTGATCATGCCGAGGCCTTCGACGAGAGCCTTCGCTTCCGCAAGGCCGAGGGACGTGAATTCGCGGACAGCCTTGATGACCTCGATCTTCTTCGCGCCGATGTCTTTGAGTTTGACGTTGAACTCCGTCTTCTCTTCGACAGCTTCGGCAGCGGCGCCCGCAGCGGGAGCGGCCGCAACGGCAACGGGAGCGGCGGCGCTTACGCCGAACTCCTCTTCAAGAGCCTTCACGAGCTCGTTGAGCTCGACAACCGTCATACCTTTGATCTCTTCGATAAACTTAGCGATATCAGCCATTTTTAGATTCCTCCGTTTAATTTCGATTTAATAAATTTTTCCGCCCGATTTTACGCCGAAGCGGGAAGGCGGCGGCAGAGCCGCATCCGAAAAAGCCGCGTTACTGCGCCTTTTTCTCCGCGATCGCATTGAGCGCCACGACCACCCCGCGGAGCATCGCGGACAGCACGCCCGCAAAATTTGCGATGGGCGCCTGCATGGAGCCGAGCATCTTTGCGATGAGTTCTTCCTTCGAAGGCATATCGGCAAGCGCCTTGATGCCTTTCGCGTCGATGTAAGCATTGTCTACATACGCGCTCTTGGGAACGATCTTTTCGGGCATGGCCTTGACCGCTTCCGC
>CDZB01026677.1_pt1 | contig 69546 bp, 63 predicted proteins | sample 554961 | NCBI WGS metagenome assembly CDZB01 (sample SAMEA3182106, study PRJEB8094) | gut metagenome | biome: human; feature: gut; material: Stool; isolation source: human stools | place: Canada | collected 2013-02-26 | reverse complement strand
GTCTTTCATAGCCGCCACCGAACCGCTGCCGGCCGCACAGACGATCGAACGGAACGTTCGCGGCTTCTTTTCGTTCTTTTCTTGTTCGTACAAGAAAAGGACACGTTTCTCTCCTTTACAAAGGAGAAGATATGTACTTTTCTCCGCAGGGAGAAAAGATACCAAAAGAGCTGTTGAGGCTTCGCCTCAAACTCCCATGCTTCTGCTGGAAAGCACGTACACACGGCTCGAAAGGTGTTGCAGTGCTCGCGGGGCTCGCACAGGCCACCACTCGCCGCGCGGGAAGTCTGTGCGACTGGAAGCCTGCGCCCGCAGGCGCAAGGCGCGCGCCGTGTGAGCGCTTTCCGGTGCGATATTGACGAAAATGGCGGCGATTGACGGATCACGTGAGCCCCGCGAGCGTGGACGCCGTCTTTCATAGCCGCCACCGAACCGCTGCCGGCCGCACGGACGGTCAAGCCGGAAGCTTGCAGTTCTTTTGATGCTTTTCTTTCTGTAAAGAAAAGCATGCGTTCTCTCCTTTCCAAAGGAAAAAAGAAAATCCCCTGTCGGGGATTTTTCTTTTACTCCTCATAATCGAAATACGCGATGTCCGGTCTTGCGTCCGGCGATGCAAGCGTGATTTCACAATCTACAACTCGGAAATTCTTCGCATAGCGGACGGTGAACATCGAGCCCGCGGAAAGTCCGTGCCGGTCATATTCGGGATATTTTTTATCGATCGTCGAGGGACAACCCGGAAGCTCGGAAATCCCGCCGGGAAGTGTGAAATGGCAGCGTTCGAACGTCACGTCCTCTATCCGCTGGCGTTCGTTCTGGCCGACCGCCATAATTTCGCGGATATCCTTCGTATAGCTGAACGGATACGGCTTTTCAAACCGCAGCTCCCGAAACGTCACATTTCTGATAAAGCCGAAACGCTCGGATATCCCCTCCGCACGCGGCAGCCGGTTCCGGTCGCCCACCGTGATATAGACCGGCGCGCCGACGTCCGTCATGTCGATGCGCTCGAATACGACGTCCTCAACCGCAGCGCCGTCCACCGTTTCAAGGGATATGCCGCACCGATTGACGTTCTTGATCGTACAGCCGCGAATATAGGCGTTTTTCAGGCAGTAATACGTATCCGTGCCGAATTTGATGCCGGAGGCAAGGCTTTGGATCATCATATCGTCCACAAAAATGTTGTAGCAGCCGACGGGATCAGAGCTTTTGAAGCAAAGTCCGTCGTCCCCCGCCATGATATTGCAGCCATATATGGTCATATCGTGACAGTCCACAGGATCGATGCCGTCGCGATTCGGCGTGTTCATACAGTCAAGGTTCAGCCCGCGCAGGAGCACATTCGAGCTGGAAAGCGGCACAACCGTCCAAAAGGCGCTGCTCTTAAAATTGATATGCTCAACCGTGATGCCGTCCGAATAGGCGATATAAACGATGTCGGGGCGTGCGTCAAGCTCTCTTTTGTCATTCACCGGATCATTCATCTTGAAACGATACCGCCCGTTTCCGTCGAACATGCCGCCGCCCGTGATCCGGATATTGGATAGATTCTCACCATAAAGCAGTCCTCGTCCGAGCTGACGGTGCGCGCAGAGGCTTGTTTTCGGCTCACGCAGCGGATACTCCCCGTGATCCTGCGTGCCGAGCAGCGTCGCCGTAGGATCGACGAAAAAGGTCATATCCGAAGCAAGCCGAATCTCGCCCGTAAGGAAAACACCGTCATGAAGATAGACCGTGCCGCCGGTATACGCCGCGTCGCTTACCGCACGGGAAATCGCCGCGGTATCAAGCGTTTTTCCGTCGCCCACGGCACAATACGGAGCCGCTTTCACGTCGAATACGGGCGCGTTCGGAATCACGCCGCGCGAAAAATCGCAGGCATCATAGATACGGATACGGTTGACAAGCAGACGGCCGCCCCCTTCGGTGCAGAACACCAGCCGCGATACGCTGGCAGCGGGATTTATAAATCGGAAATCCTTCGCGCGAACGGCGCCGTCCACCATCAGCGTGTAGACGGAGCGCGCCGTATCCAGCGTCACCTTGACGGAATACCAGTTGCCGGACGGATAATACTGCCAATCCGTGAGCCCTTCAAACAGCTCCACCCAGCTCTCGCCGTCGGACGCAAACAGGCAGTTCTTATAAAAAGCGATCCGGCAGACGGGATTTCCCTTGTCGTCCGTGATAACCGGCGCCAAAACGAGCTTTTCATCGTCCGCCCGAACCTTCGTTTCCACCGAAAGAACGCCTGAAATCGCCGGGAAGCGATATTCCGCATAGGCCCCCATGCCGTCTGCGGAGGAAAGCGAGAAGCTTTTATCGTCGCCGAACGGATAATCGGCAAGCGAGCAGACAGCATTTTCCGACAGCGACATCGCATCAAAGTCCGTATTAAACTCCTCACGCGCCGCGTAAACCTCCGTGTCGTCGAACACATAGAGATTGTCGAGCGTCCCGTCGCCGTCACAGGAGACGGCGACGGCGAGCGGTTCACGGTCGGAGAGCGCCTCGACGCCGGCCACCAGTTTCCGGCTGTCCGCCCAAACGTCGTATTCTCCGCGCTCCGCGTCGAGCACAAGCCGCAGAGAGGTCTCACGCCCCGGCACATACGGCGCGATATCCGTGCCGTCCACCGTGCGGAGCATGTCCCCGTCAAGGACAGCGCCGCAGACGGCTCCCGTTTCCCCCATCACCGCCAAGACGAGGAGCCCCTCGGAGCAGCTGATTTTCGCCGTTGCCACGACGCGGGAGGAGGCGCCGCAAAGCTCTGCCGAAAGCCAGCTCCCCCGCCCCATACGGACATAGCGGTCTCGGGAATCCTCCTCCCTCGCCATAAGCGTACAGTTCTCCTGCGAGTAGCGCGAAAGCGCGTCCCCGTCGTTGAATACTTCGGCGACATAGCTCCGGTATTCACGTTTTTCATAGGGAGCGGCAGCCCCGCTCAGCACCGGAAATGCCGGAAGACGCTTTTTCTCCTCCGTCGCCGCAGGAATCGCCAAAACGACAAAATGATTGCCGTCGCCGGAAAGCCCCGGAATATGTACCTGCTCTCCTGCCGCAAACCGCTTTTCAAACAGAAGATAGACGCGCCCGTCCGATCCGGTGACGCGCTCCCCCGCCGCGGAAAATGCTTCCGTGAACGCCGGAGGCGTACCAAGAAGCCTTTCGTCAAGCCCTACCGCGACGACCGCGTCCCGCTCACAGAAGAAATCGACCTCCTGCTTGTCGTCAAAGCCCTCCGCAAAGGAATTGAACGTCATGATATAATCCGCGCCGATATAGCGTTCCGGCACGGACGCCGCCGCCACATCCTCATTGGAATGAAGCTTTGCGCCCACCGCGAAATTCGCATACACGGAATACCAGCCGCTCGTATCCCACGGCGAGACGAATCTGCCGATGACGGATGCTTCGGGATAAAACGCGCCGTCGCTTTTTCTGTTATGCTGTTCTCTCATCATTTTTGACTCTCCATGATTCTTTTTTACCCCCGCCACAAAAAGGCGGGGGCAATTCGGTCTTGCCTATATTATACTCTTCACATACCGGCTCCGCAATGCACGCCGGCAGCAAAAGCTTGTAAAATCCGGAACTCAAATATCCATGATGATCGGAAGGATCATCGGCTTTCGCTTGGTCTGCGAATAGATGAACTTGGAAAGATCGTCCTTCACCTTATATTTGAGCTGCGTCCAGTCGGCGACGCCCTTATTCAAACAGCCGTAAAGCGCGTCGCGCGCGATGAGCCGGATCTGATCGATCAGTCTTTCCGATTCCTTGGCGTAGACGAAGCCGCGCGATACGATTTCGGGACCGGAGATGATATCGAACGCCTGCGCGTCGATGGTCGCGACGACGATGATGATGCCGTCTTCCGAAAGATGTCTGCGGTCGCGCAGCACCACGTTGCCGACGTCTCCGACGCCGGTCCCGTCGACCAGCACGATGCCCGCGGGGACCGTTCCGTTGAATTTCGCGCTGTCCGTTCCGATTTCCAAAATCTTGCCGATCTCGGATATGAAAATGTGGTTTGCCGGCATTCCCATGTATTCGGCAAGCTCCTTATGATGATAGAGATGTCTTGCCTCGCCGTGGACCGGCATGAAATATTTCGGATGAAGCAGCGCGTGCATGATTTTTAATTCCTCTTGGCAGGCGTGTCCCGAAACATGCACCTCCGCCACGCTGTCGTTGAGCACGGTGACGCCCTTTTTGTAAAGCTCGTTGATGATGTTGCCGACCAGCTTTTCATTGCCCGGAATCGCCGACGCGCTGATGATCACCACGTCGCCCGTACCGAGCTCGACCTTGTCGTGCATACCGAACGCCATGCGGTAGAGCGCGGACATCGGCTCGCCCTGGCTGCCGGTCGAAACGATCGTCATTTTCTCCGGCGGATACTTCTTGATTTCGCTGATATCGACGAGCACGCCCTCCGGGAAATTCATGTAGCCCAGCTCCACCGCGGCGGAGACGATATTGATCATGCTTCGGCCGGTGACCGCGACCTTCCTTCCGTATTTCGCGGCGGTGTTGATGATCTGCTGCACGCGGTGGACGTTGGAAGAAAACGTCGCGATGATCATGCGCTTTTTCTTGTATTCCTCGAAGAAGCGCACGAGCGATTCTCCGACCTTTTTCTCCGAAGGAGTAAAGCCCGCGCGCTCGACGTTCGTCGATTCGCACATGAAAAGCAGCACGCCCTCGCGGCCGATCTCTCCGATCCGCGTCAGATCGGTCATTTCGCCGTCGATCGGGGTGGGATCGATCTTGAAGTCGCCGGAATGGAACACCGTTCCGACCGGCGTTTTGATCGCGAGTGCACAAGCGTCCGCAATCGAATGGTTCACACGGATAAATTCCACCTCAAAAAGTCCGAGCGTCACCTTATCGCCCGCCTGCACACAATGCAGCTCCGGCTTGAAGTCGAACACATGCTCATTGAATTTGTTCTCCAAAATTCCGAGCGTCAGTCGGGTCCCGTATATCGGCACATTCAATTTTTGAAGCAGATATGGAATCCCTCCGATATGATCCTCATGGCCGTGTGTCAGCACAATGCCCTTGATCTTATCGGCGTTGCTGACAAGATAAGTGATATCCGGGACAACGAGGTCGATCCCCAGCATATCGTCGTTGGGGAAGCCGAGGCCGCAGTCGATAATGAGCATGCTGTCGCTGTATTCGAGCACGGTCAGGTTTTTCCCGATCTCGTCAAGCCCGCCGAGCGGTATCACACGTAATTTTTTCAGTTTTCCTTTTGTTCTTGGCATAAAATACACCACCCTCTGTCAAAACACAGGGTTCCTTTCCTTTTGAAATAGCAAAAAATCCTGAACAGGGTGAACGTTTATCACCTCGCTGTTCGGGTCAATAATCTGATTCAATATGTATCGCACAGACGTTCCGCGCACCCACCCGCAAAACGTCCGCACGAAAGATGAAAGTTCCGCCGCATCCAATCGATGCGCCATCGCCTCCGCACCGGCTGAATGTTTATCTATATTGTGTTCAAATTATTTCACATGTAAACGATAAAGGGGAACAATTCCCTTTCTCTTTTTTTATTATACACCGGTTTCCTCGTTTGCGCAATAGTTTTTTTCCGATATGTGCAAAATCTCCCCGCCGGCCGCGGCAAGCCTTCCTCAGCTCTCCGTCGCCGCTTGGATCATTTCATTGACTCTCTCCCGCAGAGAAAAAGCCGCGTCCGCTTGGCGGGGATAGCGGGAAAAGGTGATGCTTCCATCCTTTTCGAGCGCGGAAAGAACCGCTTCTCTGCCGCAGAGCGATTCCGCAAGGCTCATCGCGCGCAGATCGGAGAGCGCCTCGGTAAACGCCTTCATATGCAGGCTCTGATACGGCGTGCCGTCCGGTCCCGGATAGACGGAAAAGCAGTCCCCCGCGGGCGTAAAGCTCCCGCCGTCGTTTAAGACAAACGGATCGACCGCGCGCCTTGAAAATCTCGTGTACCAGTAATTATATCCCCAGTGGAGAAATCCCGCGATGCGGTATTTCCAAAGCTGCGCGCCGATGATTCTCGTGCGTGAGGACGGCATCGCGATAAACCGGTTGGAAACCTCCCTGCACTGTGCGCAGCAGTAATACGTCCACAAATCGGGGATTCCCGCTTCGAGAAAGGGCTCGATATGATCGCAGGACGGAATCGGCGCCTTCACCGCCCCCGTCCGGTAAAATTCAAAATCGGAAAGGGCATCCGCAGTGAAATAGCCGTCAAGAAGGTCGGAAAGCTTCTCCTTCACCGCGCGGTACCGCTCGAGATGCTTCATATCCGGCTCGTCGGAGATGTGAAAAATACAGCGCTTATCAAGTCCCGCCGATTTCATCTCCGCCAGAAAGGCGCGCAGAAACGCACGCAGAAAGCCGATATATTCCTCGGAGAGAGAATCCGTCTCCCATCCGAAAAGCTTTTTCGTCTCGCCGTTCACTGTCCCAATAATCTTTGGAGCGTGCTCCGCTCCCCACTGTGTGAAAAAGTGAGAAATTTCAAAATATCGTATCCCGCACCGCTCGCAAAGCGAGAGCCAGCGGTGCAGCCGCCGGAAGCCGAAATGCCAGCCGTCCCCGTCCCGCATTACGTCGACAAGCTGCACCGTCGGGCGCTCGCCGCCCACCTCCGTATCGAGCGGCGGCGTGAAAACGGGCGTCAAAATGGCGTTCACGCCGTTTTGGGCGGCGCATTTTATATAGTTTTCGATATACTCCCAGTGCTTCTCCGAAAAAATTTCGACATCGTATGCGTTCGCGATACAGTCGGCGTGGAGCCACTGCGTGTATATAAGGGACTGCGGCGGCAGGACGGCATTCAAAACCGTCAAAATAATCGAGGCTGTGACTTCTTCGCCCGTCTCGGGAATCAATACAATTTCAATCGGATAGTCGCCGGCCGCCATGGTTTCAGGTACCTTCACAGTTACATAAAGCGAAGAAAGTCCCTGCATGGGCGCCTCGAGCCATTTCCCCGGCGACATCGGAACCAGGAGGTCGGGATAAAGCCCCGGCGTCCGGCGAAGATAATTCTCGTCCGAGCGCAAAGGATAACAAGGAAACCGCACCGGAACGTTCTCGATCCGCTCAAACGTGATAACCTCCGCGAGCGGAGAACGGCACGCAAGCCTCGCCGGCTCGCCGAGCAGCCACGCCGGTACTTCCCCCGCCGTCATAACGACCTCAAAATGAAATTCCTCTCCGCGAAGACAGGAAGCGTGAGCAAGCGGCGGCTTCGCGCCGAAATCCTCGTCGAAAAAGCATTTTTCGTAGGACGGAACGGCTTTCAGGGCAATAGACATAGAATATAGATCCTCCGTGCGGTATTTTTCTTGATTGTAGCACACAGAGCAAAAGAATACAAGCGTTTTTCCGATTTACACGTCGTGTACGCTTTCCATGATCCCCTTTTCGGCATAACGGAGCGCATCCTCCGCATCGCGCGGCGTTTTCGCCTGCGCCGAAAGCTTTACCGTATGCTCGTCCTCTGCCGTGACGCGCACCGAGGCGTCGTCAAAATTCAGCGTGAGCGTCCCGTTTTCGGTATCCGCGCCGTGAGCGGCAAGCTCACCGATGACGGCGGCGGCGCTCTCAACGCCGATCGTTTTTTCCGCGAGTGCAAACGCCTCGCCCGCGTACAAAATCCTGCGGTCCGCGCCGAGCTCCGCCGCGAACAGGAGCGCGAGCAGGATCGTGTCGTTCTGCCATGTCTGTCCGGAAGCCGCCGCAAGCGACTCCGAATCCGCGTCCGCCTCCGTGTCGTACTGCTTCACAAGTCCGCCGAGAGTCCGAACCGTTTCGGAAAGCGCTTTCGGCGCCGAAACCGGAAGATAGATCACATTTTCCCCGCCGGCGATCTTGGATTTTATGAGGGCTGCCGCCGCGTGCCAGCGGTCGATCATCACATAGCCGCCGTCGCCGGAGCGGTAGGAAACCGTGAGCTCGCCGTCGTCGCAGACATCGACAAAAACATATCCGTCCGCCGCCATGCTCTTTGTTCCCACCTCACAGTCGGCGCCGAGCAGAGAGGCCGCGGCGTAAAACGCCTGTCCGCAGGCGTTGTCCTTCACCGCAAGCTTCCCATGCAGCGGCTTCGCGTTGTCGACAAGATAATGCAGATAATCGCCGTAATAATCGTCCTCACGCGCAGCGTCGGCCGGAAGCGACACCGCATATTCCTTTTTCATCGCCGCCGCAATTCTGCGCGAGCGCGGCGTTCCCACGGGAAAGCCGTAAGCGTCGAGCAGATATATTTTATGAATGTCGCCGCCCATGCTTTTCACGTAAATCCCGAAGTCCGCGCCGGTATGGGACACCGAAAACGCCGCAAGCGGATAAAAGCCCTCTCCGCCGTCGGTGCATACGGCGCCGGTCGAAACCGCGCCGCTCATGACAAGGTTTTTCACATAATCCGAGGACGGCGTCCCATCGTCGAAAAACACGGCTTTTCTCCCCATTGTTTGGACGGCCGCCGCTCCATATCTCGTCAAAAAAGACGGGACAAGCTCCGTTTTGACGTTTCCTGCAAGTCCGAAATCGCGGAACACATCCCCTTCCGCTCCCGAAAAAATTCTGTTGTCCAAAATAATATCCTCCGATAAAATGATTTTTCCCGCTCCAATGCGGGTTCCCGCCTCCAAAACCGCTCCGTTTTCGATCACGGAGCCCTCTCCGATCACAGAGCCTCTTTTGACAACCGCATGTTCGCCGACGACGGCGTCGCGGCATACGATCGACGAGCGCACAACGGCGCCTTTGCCGATTCTCACGCCGTCCATGAGAATCGACGCCTCCACGACCGCGCCGGACGCGATTTTCACCGGCCCGACAATAGATGCGCCGCGCACACAGACGCCGGATGCGACGACGGCCTCCTCATGGATAAAATTCTCCGCAGGCGTGCATGTCATTCCTCTGATTTTGCCGGCCAGCGCATCGCGGTTGCACGAATAATAGGCATCGAGAGAGCCCACGTCACACCAATAGCCGTCCGCCGCATAGCCGTAAAGCCCTCTGCCGATCAGCTTCGGAAACACGTCCCGTGAAAAGTCGCAGAAAACGCCGTCGGGGATTTCGCTTAGAATGTCCCGTTTGAAAACGTAAATCCCCGTGTTGACACGGTCGGAAAGAACTCTTCGCCACGACGGCTTTTCCACAAAGCGCGCCACCTCGCCGTTCTCATGGCAGACGACCCCGCCAAGCTCCAGCGGCACGCTGTTTCTCGCCGTGACAATGGTCGCGCGCGCATGCTTTGCCGCATGAAACCGCATCGCGTCGGCAATCGGGATATCGCATACGGCGTCTCCGCTGACAACGACAAAATCGGAATCGAGAAAATCCGCGGCGGATTTCACGCCGCCGGCGGTGCCGAGCGGCTGCTCTTCCGTAAAAAAGTACAGTCGGACGCCCGAGGTATCGTGCGTCCTGTAATACTCCATGATATCATACGCCCGATATTTCAGCGTGACCGCCGCCTCTCTGACGCCGTTTTCATAAAGCAGGCGCAGCATATGGCTCATGACGGGAACATCCAGCACGGGCACCAAGGGCTTGGGCATCCGCTCCGTCATAGGAAAAAGACGCGTCCCCTCGCCTCCCGCCATAATCACGGCCTTCATTCTGTTTTCCACCATCGATTTGCTCCTTTACACCGGTCTCCGAACGCTCATATCATATTTTCCCATTCAAAACGAACGGGCATCATAACCGAATCCGGTTTGATATTATGGTGCGGCAAGCTGGTGAATTTTATTCACCGCGCGATCGTTTTTTTCCGGTTCGGGGAATATTTGGCGGCGGATGCGGCAAACAATAATCCATGAAAGATCAAGAGAGAAAAGCGGAGGGACCCAAATGGTGATCAAAGGATGCAGAAAAAACCTCGTCGTCATGAAAAACATCGGCAGCGATTTTATTGAGGAAGCTTATTTTGTTCTGAAAAATGAGCTGCCCGCCGGAGCGGCGGGCGGCGATATCGTAAAGGAAGCAAACCGCATCATAGCGGAATATCAGACGGGAAAAAAGAAAAACCGCTTCCCGTTCTCGCTCATAAGCTTTGTGCTCGGAGCGATCGCGGCAAGCGTCGTCTGTCTTATCATATTCAAGCTCGTTCAGCTTTCGATATAGGGATAATCCCGTCTCGCGGGCGAGCAGACAAAAGAGGTAAAGCTCTCCCCCAGCTTCTCCTTTGCCGCGCGGGCGGCCGGGATATCCCGGAAAAGCCCGAAAACGGCGGGACCGCTGCCGCTCATGCGAACGCCGGATGCCCCGATTTCCGAAAGTCTTGCCAAAAGAGCCGGTACGCCGGTCGCAGGCTCCGTGACCTTCTCGAATCTGTTGTACAGCACGGAGGAAATTTTTTCGAGATCACAGCTTGTCATCGCGGCGAGCATGTCGGCGCACGATACGGGAGCGTTTTCCCTCACATCGTCGATTTTTCCATAGGCGTCGGCCGTGCAGATACGGCTTCCCTTCGGGATCGCAACCACGACCGCGCAGTCCGGCATCGGCGCGCAGCTTTCCAGGATCTCTCCGATCCCGCGGGCAACCGCAGTGCCCTTTTTGATACAGAACGGCACGTCCGCGCCGACGCCGGCGCCGATCCCGCACAGCGCCTCCGTCGTCATAGCGGTGCCGTACAAGCGGTCGAGCGCAATGATCGCGGCGGCCGCGTCGGAGGAGCCGCCCCCAAGTCCCGCTTCGGCGGGAATTTTTTTCTCGATCAGAAAAGACACGTTATAGCTTTCTATGCCGGCGGCGGCAAAAAATGCGGACGCGGCGCGGTAAACGATGTTGCCAGCGCCGTCCGGCGCCATGAAATCGCGGCAGCGGACGTCGATGACGGCCTCCGCTTTGCAGTCGTTTTTGCAGACCTCGAGCCGGTCAAACAGCGTGAGCGTCTGCATGACGGTCTCGATGTCATGATAGCCGTCCTCCCTGCGGTCTCCCACGTTCAGAAACAGATTGATTTTCGCCGGTGCAAGAATTACAATTTTCTCCATATGTACCCCGATTATCTTATTGAACTTATGATACCGATGATAAAATTCTTTTTCACGGAAATCGCCGCAAACGGACAAAGCTCCTGACAGCAATAACATCTTATGCAGGAGGCGTGCTTGATATGAGCGAGCCTCCCCTCACCGCGGGCGACAAGCTCGATCGTATGCTGCGGACAGGAAGCCACGCATTCCCCGCACGCACGGCACTTCTCACGGACAACGACCGGGCGCGGCATAAAGAAGCGTCCGATCCTTCCCCGCGAGAAAAAGGCAAGTGCGGAGGTGGATTTGTTTTTCGCGCTGTCCGGCTCACGGAAATCCGGGACGACAAGCGTTTCCGGTCTTGTCCCAACGATATCGAGCGCGTCCGCGCTGTCCGGACAAAGGCCGCGGGATATCGCTTCCTTTACAAGCGGAACCGTTCCCTCGAAGCCGATCAGTCTTTCGCAGAGCAGGTCGGAGGCAAACGGATTTTCGCTTGTGAGAACCGCGCCGATCCGCCGCGGCGTCCCCGCGGTAGGTCCGTTGCCCTCCATGCCGACCACTGCGTCCGTCACCGCGATCACGGTTTTTTCCCGGCAGAGCAGCTCGCAAAGATCGCAAAGCATCGCACCGAAATCGCCGTATTCGGGAAAGGTCGCGTGCATTTCAAATTTTTCGATCCCGGGAATCGTGCCGAACAGGTTCTTCACCGCGGCGCTCATTTTGGTGAGCGAATGGCTTTTCAGCTTGCAGAGATCGATGATGACGTCCGCCTCGACAATCGGCGAGATGATATGGAACATCTTCACTTTTCTGCCCTCTGCAAACGGCACATGGACCGCAGACGTATCGTAATTGAGCTGCGCGCCGTACCGCTGCGCCGTCTCGGCAATTCCGCAGACGCGGTAGATCCCCTCCAGCCTCTGCCTGTTATAGATCCCGCCGGGGCTTTCCGCGATCACCGGCGCGACACCCATCTCTCCCAAAACGCATAAAACCGCACCCAGCACCGCCGGATGCGTCGTCGCGGCGGCATCGGGAGATTTTTTCATCACGAGATTCGGCTTTATGACCACTCTTTTCCCCTCGAAAAAGGCGCGGTCATAACCGAACACGGCAAAGTGAGAACGCAGAATCGCCGCAAGCTGCTTTTCATCATAGCTTCCGCATTCCGATACGGCGACGATACTCTCCCTTTTCATACCGAGCTCACGCATCCTTCCCCGCAATTTAGTTTTACCGTATTATTGTATCACAAGATACCGAAAAAAGGAACCCTTTTTGAAAAATTTACTTTTCCGCGGAAAGACGTGCGGCTTTTGTCAGCATCCAAACAAGAGGAATACATAAAAGGAACCACAAAAACGAATAATGCGGACAGATCTGCCCCAATAAATTATATTTCTCGCCGGAATAATCCCAAACGGAAAGATCCAGCAGCCGGTTCACGACAATCCCGACCGAAAACTCGACCGCCGTGATGGCGGCGGCGGACACGGCGCTTCGCAGAAGCACGGAATGTCCTCTCAGCCATTTGTTCACGCCGTAGATCAGGATAAAGCACACGCCGCCCGCGACCACCATGCTCGGATGCGTATGCCCCCGCCAAAGAAGCTCGATCAGTCCGTATCCGACCCCTCCTGTGAGAAACAGGAACGCAAGCTTTTCCGCAGCGTTCCATTTCAGCCTGCCGTCAATCACGACCGGATGCTTCCGAAGTCTTACCGGAATTTTCAGCTCCCGCAGCTTCTCCATGCTCTTTCTCCTCCCTTGCCTTGTTTTTCAGCCATGAGATGGCCTGATGGAGTCCTCCGATCTCATCGATGAGACCGCAGTCCACCGCTTCGTTTCCGTCGATGATCGTGCCGACGTCGGTCGCCATTTCGTCCGTGCGGAACGTCAGGCGGGAGAGCGCCTCCTCCGTAATGCCGGAATGACCGACAATAAACCTCGAGATGCGGTTCTGCATCTTTTCAAGTCCGGCGAACGCCTGCGGCACGCCGAGGATAGTGCCGCTCGTGCGCACGGGATGAATCGTCATCGTCGCGCTCGGCACGATAAAGGAACGGCCGCATGAAACCGCGATCGGGATCCCGATGGAATGACCGCCGCCGATGACGATGGATGCCGTCGGCTTGTGCATGCTGCCGAGCATCTCCGCGATGGCAAGTCCCGCCTCGACGTCGCCGCCGACCGTGTTGATGATGACGAGCAGTCCGTGCAGCTCCGGATTCTCCTCGATCGCCGCGAGCAGCGGCAGAACGTGCTCGTATTTTGTCGTTTTCTGCGTATTCGGCAGAATGAAATGTCCCTCGATCTGTCCGATGATCGTGAGGCAGTAAAGCGAGATCCCGTCGTTTTTCGTCACGACGGCGCCGAGCTTGTCGATGCTGCCGGCAGACGGCTGCTCCTGCGTCTCGGAAGCTTCCTCCTCCGCTTCATTTTTTACATAATCCATGCCCCAAATCCTCCGTGATTTGTTCAATTCGCAATATCTTTTATTTTTTACAAAAAAATTGCGCTCTAATCATTTACAACCGGGGAAAAATCATTTATAATAGATATAAATAGAATAAGTTTTGACCTCCGATTTCCGGATGAGGAAAGCATGTCGGAAACTTCATTCAGGCAGCTAAGCTGTCGAAAGGAGATTTGGTAATGGAAAATAAAATTTTAGTCGAAACCTCGGCAAGACACATCCATCTCACCGAGGAGCACATCGCCGCGCTGTTCGGCGAGGGGCATAAGCTCACCGTAAAAAAGGAGCTCAGCCAGCCCGGTCAATTCGCCTGCGAGGAAAAAGTCACCGTCAAGGGGGAAAAGGGCGAGCTCAAAATGTCCGTCCTCGGTCCCGCAAGAAGCGCGACGCAGGTCGAGGTCTCCCTGACCGACGCGAGAACGCTCGGCGTCAAGGCGCCCGTGCGCGAATCCGGCGACATCAAGGGCTCCGGCGCATGTACCCTTGTCGGTCCCTGCGGGACAGTGGAGATTTCGGAGGGCGTCATCGCCGCGCAGAGGCACATCCATCTGACACCCGAAACGGCCGAAGCGCTCGGCGTTTCCGACAAAGAAATCGTCAAGGTCGAGCTCGACACCGCCCGTCCGCTTATTTTTGACGGCGTGGTCGTCCGCGTATCCGCAAGCTATGCGCCCGCGATGCACATCGATACGGACGAAGCGAACGCCGCCGGCGCTTCCGGTGTCGTTTACGGCAAAATCGTCAAATAATCTTACATAGAACAAGGAGAAAAACCATGGCAGAAATCACATATTCCCATGAAGTCGAATCCATGTGCTGCGTCGCCAAGGGACCCGACCACGGTCCGGCTCCCCTGCCCGAGGAAGGCAAATGGATCCAAGCAAAGCAGATCACCGACATTTCCGGCTACACCCACGGGGTGGGCTGGTGCGCTCCCCAGCAGGGCGCGTGCAAGCTTTCCCTCAACGTCAAGGACGGTGTCATCGAGGAGGCGCTCGTCGAGACCATCGGCTGCTCCGGCATGACGCATTCCGCGGCGATGGCGGCGGAGATCCTGCCCGGCAAAACCATTCTCGAAGCGCTCAACACCGACCTTGTCTGCGACGCGATCAACACCGCGATGAGAGAGCTGTTCCTCCAAATCGTCTACGGACGCACGCAGTCCGCGTTCTCCGAGGGCGGACTCGTCGTCGGCGCGGGCATGGAGGACCTCGGCAAGGGCGCGCGCTCGATGGTCGGCACCATGTACGGTACAAAGAGCAAGGGCGTCCGTTATCTCGAAATGACCGAAGGCTACTGCACGAGAATGGCGCTCGACGAGGACGATCAGGTCATCGGATATGAATTTGTTTCCCTCGGCAAGATGACGGATTTCATCAAAAAGGGCATGGAGCCCAACGAGGCTTATGAAAAATCCAAGGGCACCTACGGCAGATTCGCCGACGCCGTAAAATACATCGATCCGAGAAAAGAGTAAGGGAGGGACGGAAAAATGGCATTGTTTGAAAGTTACGAAAGAAGAGTTGATAAAATCAATTCCGTTCTCGCCGAATACGGAATCAAATCGATCGAGGAATGTAAGGACATCACGCTTGCAGCCGGCATCGACTGCGACAAAATCGTGAGAGAAACACAGCCCATCTGCTTTGAAAACGCGGTATGGGCATACACCGTCGGCGCGGCGATCGCCATCAAAAAGGGCTGCAAGAAGGCAGCCGACGCCGCAGCCGCCATCGGAATCGGCTTGCAGTCGTTCTGCATCCCCGGCTCCGTCGCGGAAAACCGCAAGGTAGGACTTGGGCACGGCAATCTCGGCAAAATGCTTCTCTCCGAGGAAACCGAATGCTTCTGCTTCCTCGCGGGGCACGAATCCTTCGCCGCGGCAGAGGGCGCGATCAAAATCGCGCTGAATGCGAACAAGGTGCGCGTAAAGCCCCTTCGCGTCATTCTGAATGGTCTTGGCAAGGACGCCGCGTTCATCATTTCGAGAATCAACGGCTTCACCTATGTGAAAACCGAATTTGATCCCTATACGGAAGAGGTCAAGGTCGTTTCCGAAACGCCGTATTCAAAGGGTCCCCGCGCGGCAGTAAAATGCTACGGTGCGGACAATGTTCCCGAGGGCGTCGCGATCATGAAGCTCGAAAACGTCGGCGTCTCCATCACCGGTAACTCCACCAATCCGACGCGCTTCCAGCACCCGGTCGCCGGCACCTACAAAAAATGGTGCGTCGAGAACGGCGTGAAATATTTCTCCGTCGCCTCCGGCGGCGGCACCGGCAGAACGCTCCATCCCGACAACATGGCGGCAGGTCCCTCCTCCTACGGCATGACCGACACCATGGGACGCATGCACTCCGACGCACAGTTCGCGGGCAGCTCGTCCGTTCCGGCTCACGTCGAGATGATGGGTCTTATCGGCATGGGCAACAACCCGATGGTCGGCGCTACCGTCGCTGTTGCGGTTGCCGTGGAAGAATCTTGGAAAAAAGCGTAAATAAAGGTGTAAAGGGTTTCCGGCATCCAAGTGGGAAACCCTTTTCCGTAGCAAAATGAAGCTTCGGAGGAATATGCCTTCTGTCATTGGAAAGGAACAGCAATTCCCTCTGATTTGAAAAATTTCAGCCTTTCATGAAAGCACAGCATAAATCGTTTTTTCTCTATCACCTCGGCTTTCAAAACCAAAATGAGGGAGACAGAATCAACTTGACAGCAAACACAACCTTATCAAACCAAATACAGCGGAAGCGCTTTCTGCCTGAGCCGCGCCGCAAAAGAAAGGATATCTCTATGTTTGAAAACGAATACGTCGAATGCACGCTGCCGCGGCAGAAAAACATCGCGCTCATCGCACACGACAACAAAAAGCCGGAGATCATCGACTGGTGTCTTGCCAACAAAACCATTCTCGAGCATCATTTTCTCTGCGGAACCGGGACCACCGCAAAAATGATCGCGGAAAAGACCGGACTTCCGATCCGCGGCTTCAACAGCGGACCGCTCGGCGGCGACCAGCAGATCGGCGCGCGCATCGTGGACGGAAAGATCGATCTCGTCATCTTTTTCTCCGATCCGCTCGAAGCGCAGCCGCACGATCCGGACGTCAAGGCGCTGCTGCGCATCGCGCAGGTATTCGATATTCCGATCGCCAACAACCGCGCGACCGCGGACTTTATTATCAACAGCAAATTCATGGACACGGAATACACGAGAAAGCTCATCAATTTCCGCCGGAACGTGGACATGCGAGCCAAGGAACTGTAAAATGAAGCGAAAAAAACGAATCATCCTTCTCATCATACTCGCGGCTCTGCTCATATGCGCCGCAGTACCGCTCATTCTGAACGCCGTGGTCATAAGCTCCACCAAAGGACAGATCCGCGAGATCACGCCGGAGGACGGATATGAAACGGCGCTCATCCTCGGCGCCAAGGTCCACGCGGACGGCACGCTTTCCGACATGCTGCGCGACCGGATGGACGCCGGCATCGCGCTCTACCGAAGCGGCGCCGTAAAAAAACTCCTGCTCTCAGGCGACGACAGCGGCGAGTGGGGAGAGGTCACGGCGATGAAAGCTTACGCCATTCAAAACGGCGTGGCGGAGGAGGATATCCTCACCGACGGCGAAGGCTATTCCACCTATGAATCCGTCGCGCGTGCAAAAGAGCTTTACGACCTCCACAAGGTTGTCATCGTCACACAAAAATATCATCTTTACCGCGCGCTTTACATCGCAAACGACATGAGTATGACGGCGCTCGGCGCCGACGCGGCGCTTTACACATACGCGGGGCAATGGGCGCGCGAAATCCGCGAAATGCTCGCCAGGATCAAGGATTTCGGGCTCTGCCTGTTCAACTGAAAAACCGGAACGGGATTTCCGTTCCGGTTTTTGATTATGAATATATCGAATAATCGAAAGGCTTGATGCGCTCCACAAGCTCGCCTGAGAGAGATTTTACGATTCCTCTTCTTTCAATTTGATGGGTGAATACAGCATCATCTGATGATAGCCGAGTCCTTCTCTGATTTCATCATCCACGTAAACCATATGCCCCATCAGTCCCGATCACCGTCGATGACAAAATTTGTGTTTTCAAGCCATTTCGCCGTCTTTTTTCTCACTTTATTGTGGCTTTCTCCGTCCCCGTCTATGCTGACCGCAGCCGCATACAGCCCGCCGGGATATTCGATGATCTCATATGGGTATGTGCCGGCTTCCGTCACCTCGTCTTTGACCGCCCAAAGCCATTCCGCCTTTCCGTCTTTTCCGCAAAGAAAATCGGGACAATCGAAAATAACAGGCTTGAATAAATGACCGTGCGTTTCCTGCCACGCTCCGAACCCTCCGCCGAAAATTTCTTCAAACGTCGCAAGCCCCGACGTCACCGCTCTGAATTTCGGGATTCTGACAACCATGATGTCCGGCACCTTGCTGTCGAGCTTCTCCATGACTTCCCAAAGGCGATTCACCGTCGAGGGATTCCCATTGTAGTCCACATTTACAAGCTGCGTCTTGATCTCCTTTGCCTTCTCATAAAGAAGCTTTACATCCGATTCCCTGTCGAAATCCGCCTGCTCGATTTGACGGATAAAATCCAAAACGATCTCTTTGAGTTCATGCAAAAGGGATATCTCTTCATCATATCGCCGACTTTTTTGCCCAGCGCCTCCAAGACAATTTCGGAGCCGGAGGCACGAAATATGCGCCCGATATCCTGAATACTGATATTCAGCCTCCGCAAGATCAAAATTTGCTCCAGCCGTTTCACGGCAGCCTCATCATACAGTCTATACGCATAATCGTCGTGCCGTATGCTTTGAATCAACCCCATATCCTCATAGTAGCGAAGTGTGCGGGCGGACAGATCATATTTGGCTGTGACATCTCTGATTTTTATCAGTTTATTCATGGGAACCTCCTCTGCGTGGTTAGGTTAAATATAGTATAAACCATTCCCCCAACGGCAAAGTCAAGTCCCATGTAAATATTTCTGTGATTATTCGCTGATTTTTTCTTCGATCAAGTCATAAACAATCCCGTCACCGCATGAAACAGCATACAGGCCGCGACGCCGCACACCGTCGGAAGCAGAAACGACAGGAGCATATAAAACACGCTTCCCGTCTCCTTTTTGATCGTCATAAGCGTCGTCGAGCAGGGCCAGTGCATGACGGAAAACAGGATAAAGGATACCGCCGTCATCCACGTCCAGCCGTTCGCGGAAAGCGTTCCTGCAAGAGACGACAGGCTGCCGATTTCGGAAAGCGTCCCGCTCGACAGATAAATCATCACGCAAAGCGGAAGCACGATCTCATTCGCCGGGATCCCCAAAATAAACGCGAGAAGGATCGCGCCGTCCAGCCCCATCAGTCGTCCCAGCGGGTCGAGAAATTCGCTGACAAGAGTCGTTACCGCGACGCCCCCTACCGTAAGATTGGAGAGCAGCCAAATGAGGACGCCCGCCGGTGCCGCAATCGCCACCGCACGTCCAAGCACAAAAATTGTCCTGTCCAGCACAGAGCGCACGATGATTTTCCCGATCTGCGGCTTTCTGTACGGCGGCAGCTCGAGAATAAAGGAGGAGCGTTCCCCGCGCAGAATTGTCGAAGCAAGTGCCTTTGAGGTAAGCAGCGTCATCATCACACCAAGTACAATGACCGCCGCAAGCACGAGAGAGGTGACGAGCGAGGAAACACCTGAAACTCCCGCAAAAAAAATGGTAGATACCGTAATAATCGCCGGAAAGCGTCCGTTGCACGGCATAAAATTGTTGGTCAGAATCGCGATCAGCCGCTCGCGCTTTGAGTCGATGATGCGCGCGCCGACGACGCCCGCCGCATTGCAGCCAAGTCCCATACACATGGTCAGCGCCTGCTTGCCGCACGCATTGCATCTCGAAAACATGCCGTCAAGGTTGAAAGCAACGCGCGGAAGATAACCGACATCCTCCAAGAAGGTGAAAAGCGGGAAGAAAATCGCCATCGGCGGCAGCATGACCGAGATAATCCAGGCAAGCACACGGTAAAGCCCATAGGTGAGCATATCCGCGAAGAAAACGCCCATTCCCGTTTTCAAAAGCAGCGAATGAAGAAGAGGCTCCAGCCGATTGAAGCCCTGCGACAGCAAATCGGAGGGATAATTGGCGCCGACGATCGTCAGCCAAAAAATCATGGCGACAAGAAGAATCATCACCGGAATCCCCCACAGCCTGCTTGTGAAAATTTTGTCCGCAGGACAAAGTCCCTCCGTCTTTTTTTTGCTTTCCACGACCATCCCCGCAGTTTCCTCTGCCGTGCGCATGATGGAGACTGCGATCTCCGTAATGATTTTTTCTTCCGTATATCCCTGTTCTAAAAGATAGGCGCGCGCCTGCTCCGCCGCAGACCGAATTTCATCGGACAAAAGCGCGCCGTCCAAAAACGCATCGCATTTTTTCAAAAATTCCGCATTGTTTTCGAGCAGCCGAAGCGCCATAAAACGGGCAGACATCTTTTCCCCGCATATGGGTTCCGTGCAGGGCAGCAGCATTTCCACAGCAGCTTCCAGTGCTTCCCCGTATTGAACGGCGGCAGGTCTGCATGTCTTCGTTTGCGCGAGCCGCTTTATGATATTCTCGACGCCCTCCCCTTTTCCGGCGCTTGTCGCCACCACGGGGACGCCGAGCAAAGCTTCTAATTTTTCCGTATGTATGAGGATACCGCCGCGGCGCGCCTCGTCCATGAGATTGAGGCACACGAGCACATGCGGCGTGATTTCCAAGATCTGATAAACAAGCCCCAAATTGCGGCAAAGCCGTGTCGCGTCACAGACGACGACCACGGCATCCGCACCGCCGAAGCAGATGAAATCCCTTGCGACCTCCTCCTCCGCCGAATGTGCCGACAGCGAATAGCTGCCCGGAAGATCCGTAATTTGATAGCTTTTTCCGTCCTTTTTGTGATATCCTACGGCTGTCGCGACCGTCTTTCCCGTCCAGTTTCCCGTATGCTGATGAAGTCCCGTAAGAATATTAAAAACCGTGCTCTTGCCGACGTTGGGATTGCCGGCAAGAGCAACGAGAAGCTCTCCGTCTTTTTTCTTTCTGTATTCATCACCGCGGGAGGCGTTTTTGCCGACTGATTTGCCCGTGAGTCCCATCGCAAAATTCCTCTCGATTCTCTATGATATGTTATGCCGTCACCTTGATGTTCACGGCGTCTTTCCCTCTTATGGCGATGACTGCGCCGCAGATCAAATAGGCGCAAGGATCGCCGAACGGACCCGTGCCGAGCTTTTTGACGCTGGCTCCGACGATACAGCCGATATCCATAAAACGGCGAAGCATCCCGATATCGGTATCGATAGCCGAAACGGTACCGGATTCGCCGGGACAAAGCTCGGAAAGCGTTTTTTCTTTTCTCTCCATCCTGTTCTCCTCCTCGGATTTCCCGATCTTTTGACTCTGCTATGAGTATATGCAGCCCGGACACGTCTTGACAAAACCAAAAAGCAAGCCGGCGCTTCTTCGGCGCCGGGAATAAAAAAATCTCACCTTGCGGTGAGATTTTTTCTCAAATGATCTTGCTGTATTTCGGCTTTCCCGTGCCGCGCTTCGGAATCACGAGCACGCCGGATGCGGTATCGGCAGAAAGTCCGTTCGCCGCCATGATCTCCGGTACCGTCGTTCCGTATTTCTTCGCGATGTCCCAAAGCGTATCGCTCGAAGTGGGATAATACAGCGTAAGAGAAGCGCTGGCCTCGCGGGCGATCGGCTTATCCTTATAAACGTTGCTTTGACGGATCATTTCCTCCGCGTGCTTTTCAAAAATCGCATAAGTAATGAGAATCTCGAGATCGCTGTAAATATTGTTTTCATCCAGTCTGCTCACGGCGGACATGACAAACGCATTCGCGATATAATGGAAATCGTCCCCGATCCGCCCGGCATCCGTCTGCGCGCGGAACGGTATGGTATAGCTGCGGCTGAGATACACGCCCGCCCCGTTGGTGAGAATCACGGACACATCCGCATTCCCCGTAAAGACAAGCTTTCCGCCCTGCTTTTCCACGCCCTCCACCGACGCGGTCGCCGTCGTGGCGACGATTTCGTCGAAATCCGTATCGTCGCGCGGCGTGCTGCCGTCCGCCGAGAAATTGAAAGCCTTCGCATACTGCACCGTTTCATATTCCAGCGTCTCGGTTTCCTCTGCGCTTTCATAATCCGTCGAATACATATCCGTCGTGATTTCGTTCTCCTCATTGCAGAAAATCCTTGCAAAGACGCTGTAATCGAAGTCCAGCTCGACGGTGCGGCTCTCGCCGAGGCTGTTTTCCTGCGGGCGGAACTCGAGATTATCGGTCTTGACCGACGCGATCGGGACACACGCCTCCGTGACGCCCTGCACCGCGATTTCCCCTGAGATCGGCACCTTTCTTGCGAACGCCACATACTGTGCCGGCGTCGGCATTTCTCCCTCGCCCATCGGCTCCGTTTTCGCAAGATAGAGGATGCTCGCAACGATGTCGCCCTTATAGGTCACTTTATTCTCCCCCGCCCGCATATCGCTGATATACGGATCGAGCTCGACCGCGATGATATCCTCGATCGCCGGCATGGAAGCATCCAGCTCGATATCCTCGCTGACGGGCGTCGCAAGCTCCTCCGCGTCAAATTCGACAAGACTTTCGATGGCGCGGGTACGGTATTGGAGCGCCGCCTCCTCGTCGGAGGTCAATCTGCCGGAAACGGCGGGCACCGTCGAGGTGCGGCACATAACGGAGGCCGCGGCGTCGATTTTCGCCTTGGCCGTCAGCTTGCGCGGATTTTGAAGTCTGCAAGACACACTGGCAATCTCCGGCTCAAAAAGGATATCACAGTCGCCGGAGGCGCCGGAAACAGCGGTATTGCCCGAGAAATCGGCGTCGAAATCCGCGCTTTTGATCTTGCCGTCGCTCGTCGCATAAATGATGTAAAATTTGACCTTGCCGTCATATTCGAGCATATCTCCGGAAAGGTATTTGCTGCTCTCGGCAAGCTTTGCACTGACCTTTAAAAGTCTGTTGATATCGGGCAGGTAATCCGGCAGATTATAATCAGCCGAAATCTCCTTGGCAGCGCTGCCCTCATACGCTTTCGTGAGGACCGTGTGCCCCGTATCGTTTTCGCTGTTTTGCATAAACATATCCATTCCTGCTTTCTCGGCGAAATATGGTAGCCGCCGGTCCTCGCCGCAGACAAAGGCGGATTTTATTTGATTCAAATTTATTCGCGCTCCTGCGCTTTTATGACTGAAACCCGAAAATTTACGTCCGTGAAAACGGAAAAAATGACAGAGAACCGCAAAATCCGCAGACGGCGGCGCGGTATCAAAACGGAGAATGGGAAAGATACCTGCTGATTTTTTCGAGCGCGGCTTTTTCAATGCGTGAGACGTAAGAGCGCGAAATGCCGAGCTTTGCCGCCGTCTCCCGCTGAGTGACCGCGGGCGCGCCTCCAAGTCCATACCGCATGACAATGATCTGGCGCTCTCTTTCGTCGAGCACATGATTTACAATCTCAAGGGCGCGCCGGCTTTTGAATTTCAAATCGAGATCCTCTGCGATGGTGTCGTCCACGCTGATGATATCGATATAGGTAAGCGGATTGCCGTCCTTATCGGTATCGATCGTCTCATTGATCGACACCTCGCAGGAATTTTTCTTCTGTGCCCGAAAATACATCAGAATTTCGTTTTGCAGACATTTGCTTGCATAGGTCGCGAATCTCGCGCCGTTGGACGTATCAAAGGAATCGATCGCTTTAATAAGGCCGATCGTACCGACGGAAATCAAATCGTCCTGATTTTTATTTGCGGTATAATATTTTTTCACGATATGCGCGACCAGCCGCAGATTATGCTCGATAAGCTTTTCTCTCGCCTTCATATCGCCCATCTTCATGAGGCGGAAGCATTCCGCCTCCTCCGCGGGAGAAAGCGGCGGCGGAAAGCTCTGCGAATACGACACCTTGAGAAATAAATAAAGGACATGTGACATGAGCCACGACAGCAAATACGACATGACAACCTCCGAGTGCCGCCGCGGCTTTTCCTATACCCAACCGAATACAGGAAAAAATCACCGGCGGTGTTTCTTCTATTATATATATTCACAAAAAACGAAACCTTGCCTGTTTTCTATTGCATACGGAAAGATTTTTGTGTATAATATGAAGTATTCTCAGATCGTTTGACGCAAAAGTGAGGAGTTTCGCATGTCCGAGTTTGCTTTCTCCATATTCCCCATCCTGTTTTCCCTCGTCTTTCTGCTCGTATTCGGCATCATTCTGTATACGATTGTGAAATCCATATCCCAAAACAGAAAAAACGCCGCGTCCCCGAGGATCACGGCTCCCGCGACGCTGGTTGCCAAGCGCCATTCCGTGCACACAAGCGGCACCGGTCAGGACAACATGACGATGCATCACACCTATAACAACTATTATGCCACGTTCGAATTTGAAAGCGGCGACCGAATGGAATTTTCCGTTCCGTCCGATATATACGGCCTTTCCGTCGAGGGCGACCGCGGGAAGCTCTGCTTTCAGGGGACCAAATTCATCAGCTTTGAACGCACGTAAAAGAATAAAGCTCTCATCTTCAAAACACAAAGGAGGCGCGGTATGAACGACTGGAACGAACGGATCTATCAATATGCGGTCGTCGATATCGGCGCCAACAGCGTGCGCATGAATATCTACGATATCGATACCGTGGACGGCTCCTTTTCCGTTTCCGCTTCCGCGCGCAGCATGCTCGGACTTGCGGCTTATGTAAAGGACGGCGCGCTCACGCCGGACGGCTGCGGCAAGCTGTTCGCCGTGCTGCGCGAATTTCTCGCGCGGGCGAACAGCGTCCCGTGCGACGGCTTTGCCGCTTTTGCGACCGCGTCGCTTCGCGGCCTTTCCAACAGCGAAAAAATCTGTCTCTCCATCAAAGAAAAGCTCGGGATCGACATCGAAGTCATCAGCGGGGAAACGGAGGCGGGCTATGACCTTGCCGCCATCCGCTACCGGTTTCCGGAGGCGGACAAAGGGGTTCTTATCGACATGGGCGGAGGCAGCACGGAAATCGTCGCCTTCGACGGAGAAACGGTACGCGCCGCCGCCAGCCTCCCTATCGGCTGTGTGATGCTGATGAAACGCTTCACAGGCTGCACGAAGCGCGATCCGTTTCCAAAAAAAGAGAATATCGCCCGTATACGGGAATATGTAAAAACGACGCTCTCCTCCCGTCCCGAGCTCCAAAATCTTGGCGGGAATGCGTTTTTGATCGGCGGGACCGCCCGCGCCGCTGCAAAGCTCCATTCCGCACTGACAAACGGAAAGCCGATCGCGGACGGATACACTTTCTCCCTATCGGAGCTTCAAAAAACAGCGGACGCCGCATTTCGCGACGCCCGCAAGGGAGGAAAGCTTCTCCGGAGCACGGTTCCGGACAGAATCACGACGGTGCTGCCCGGCCTCTGTGCCTATCTTGTGATTGCAGAATATATGGGACTCTCCGCCTTTACGCTGAGCGGCGCCGGCGTAAGAGAGGGCTATCTTCTCGAATTTATCAGGAAAACGTTTCCCCGAAAATCTCAAGGATTTTAAATTTGATCTTATATTTCGGGCTTTCACCGTTTGTGAGGATCTCGATCTGATCCGATGTAAAGCCCGTTTTGATGAGGGATTCCTCCGTTTTTGCGACGTTTGTACAAAGCGCCGGATACAGAACGCACCACCAGTTCTGTCCTTCGGCGGCGCCGATTTTGATTCGCAGAGATTTATAAACGCCGGCAGGCAGGCTCATGGCCTCATAATTGCGCGTCGGATATTTTTCCTCCGACAAAATGACCGTGGCGGTGAGATTTTCTCCAAGCGAGACAAGCGTCTCGTTGCAAAGCTCACGGATCCTATCGAGGTTTTCCGAGAGCACCGTCACCGCGTCGTCGGGATCCTCCGCGCAGGCAAGCAGCGTTTCCATCTCGGAAAGCACGGCGTCCCGCACCGCAAGCTTGACGCTTTGGTCATGCTCGCTGTCCGAATTGGCCAGCACATGGAGCCTTATGGTATTGTCATAAATGACATGATCGGCTTCCGTAGGCATAAAGCTGCAAAATAAGCAGCAGGCGAGAACAAGACAGGTAAAGGTTACAAGATACTTCATTTTTGACCTCCTGTAAGGACAAATCCGTATAGAAAAGCGGAACGCCTTATGTATTTTTTTGTTTGATATCCTTATTATTCCACCGTTTTCCGGTCTTATTCACAAGAAACAGGAAAATTTTTCCTTCTCAATATAAAAACAAAGGAGACCCCTATGAAGCTACTTGACGTAGAAAAAATCGGCTTTCACCCCGAGAAAAACCGCACGCCCGAGGATTTTACCTTTCCGGCGGCGATGACCTCGATGATGGCGTATCTGGACGAAAATTTCCGCAGGACACAAATCATCCATGCGCATGGAAGAGAATGGACGCAGCGCGTCGCAAATATCGAATTTGTCGCGGCAAGCGGAATCGGCTTTGCCCTTTTATGGGAAAAAGACTACTGCATGAGCGCGATGGATCTCATTCAGGCAGGATCCTATGAAAAAGGAATCCAAAATTCCTTTGCATGGGCGGGCTGGGAATATGAGCGCGTAAACGGCGCCGATATGCGCAGCCGCGCCGTCGCCGCCATCGACGACGGACATCCTTTTATCGCGTTCGGACTCACCGATCCGCCCGAAGCGGCTCTTGTCTGCGGTTATGACGACGAAGGAAAGACGCTTTGCGGCTGGAGCCATTTTCAGGACGGAATGGCGACGATCGAAAACGGAATGTTCCGAGCATCTGATTGGGAAAGCCACACATGGGATTTCTATATGCCCACCCGAAAGACGGAACGCACGCGCTCTCTGCGCGACATCATCGCTTTCGGCGTGGAAATCATGGAAAAAACGCAGGTGGACGGCTATTTTGCCGGAGACGCCGCCCATGCCGCATGGCAGAACGCCCTCGCGTCCTTCGGCACAGCGGATGCCGCCCTATTCGATTATCACCACAATATTCTGTTCAATCTTGCGGAAGCCCGCGCTTGGTGCGGCGATTTTCTGAAATCGCAAAAAATCGAGGCCGGAAAGCATTTCGGCAAAATCCACGATCTCTGTTGGGAAGCAGACGCCGCAGCGCCGAATGCCGAGGCGCTTGCCGAGCCCGAAAAACGCGCCGCCCTGCTTCGCGTCATGGAGCAAATCCGCGCCGAGGACATGGCCGCGTGCTCGGAGCTTCGCGCGTATTTACAAAATTAAGAAAGAATAAAAGCAACTCCGGCGCCCGCAAGGAGCGTCGGAGAATGCTTTCATTTCTTAACAATCCAGTATTATAAAGCTATTAAAAAACAGTTTATAAACTCCGATTATTTCGTCTTGATGGAGTTCTCATAGGACTCGATCATCTTCTTGACCATCTGACCGCCTACGGAACCAGCCTGCTTAGAGGTGAGGTCGCCGTTGTAGCCCTGCTTCAGGTTGACGCCAACTTCGTTCGCAGCTTCCATTTTAAATTTGTCGAGAGCTTCTTTCGCTTCAGGAACAAGCTTTTTGTTGCTACTTGCCATTTTAAAAATTCTCCTCAAATATAATAAATCAAATTGAATTGTAAGAACAGCGTGCTGTCGCGTTTCGGCTATTATGGAAAAACCGCAAGGCGCGGCTTCTGCAAAAATAACGTACCGCCGGCACATCTGTTATTATAAAACGCGGAAAATATTTTCTCCGCAGAGCGCGTGCGTTTGGTTTGCCGCCGCGTTCTGATATTATTATAAACTTTGAATCCTGTTTTATAAGTGGCAAATTTTTCAGATTTCAAATTCTTTTATGGCGGTTTTCGACAAGTGAGAAAACCGCGTGGAAACAGGAGAATTTATGATTTTCGACCTTTCGCATACGACAAAAAACGGAATGCCCATCTATCCCGGCGATCCCGAAACCGCTCTTTTTCCGGAAAAAAAGTTTGAGCCCGACGGATATCGGCTCACAAAGCTTGAAACCGGTCTGCACGCCGGAACGCATATCGATATGCCGTCGCATCTCGCCGCGGACGCACGCACGGCCGCGGATTTCCCCATTCATTATTTTTACGGCACAGCGAGGATTTATACGCCTGACGACGACCTTATCGGCATTCGTGAAAACGATATCGTCCTATGGAAAACCGGCTGGGAGCATCAATTCGGCACGGACTGCTATTTTTCGGCGCATCCCACGCTTCCGGAAACGGTATGCGACCGGCTCATCCGGCAAAACATCCGCATGCTGGGACTGGATACGCCGTCGCCGGACCTTGCGCCGTATGTGCTCCATAAACGGCTCTCGGAAGCCGGTATTTTCATCGTGGAAAATTTATGCGGACTTGACCCGCTTTATCGCGCCGTGAAAAACCATCCGTTTTCATTCTTCGCGGTACCGCTGAAAATCACGGCGGAGGCTTCGCCCGTGCGCGCCTTCGCCATAACGGAATAACTCGGATATAACTTTAAACCGATCTTATAAATAAAAAGACGCAGGAGACGATTTCCTGCGCCTTTTTGGCTTTTTTGTTTTTTAGTTGTTACTTTTCCTTGTCGGGAAAAATCGTGGAAACGATACCGCAGAGGATCCCTCCCACGGGAAACACCACCCAGCCGGGATGCCACAGATTCCAAATAAAGCCGATGACAAGATAGACCGCTGCCGCAGCAAGCATAATACAGCCGCAGATTTTATCGGCCATCGGTTCTTTCTTTCCATGGCTGAAGGATGCGTCTCTGTTGTATTCATCGATGTTATATTTCGCTTTTTGCATACCCGCCCATACGATACAGGAAGCGGAGCATGCCACAATCAGCATGAAGGGCACGACGATCAGCGCCTCCCAGTTTTCTTCATCAAAGCCGGCGGGAACCGGAAGCATAGACGCGCCAATGATCCAAACGACGCCGATAAGGATACACGCCACCGGAACGGCGATAAAATAAACGAATTTTCGGTCAAAAGCGCTTATGGTCCTGTCATCGTATATGCGTCCGACGACCGGGTTATTTTTGATGAAATTGCCGTGTCCGATCCCGCTCGCGACGAAAATCATCGCCGCCGCGGCGACACAAAGCAAAAATATCATCAGCCCGACCGATTCCGGCACACGAAGCGCCTCCAACAAAAGCATCAGCGTCACACCGAAAAGAACAAGTCCCACACCCGACGAGATGGCCAGCGCAAACCGGTTCATATGCCTGTCGTATTCGAGGTCGGATTCCGTACATTCCCGCTGCATGTCGCCGCGGATCAGCTCATCCATATTGCAGGAAAAGAGGCCGCACAGCGCGATGATCTTATCGGTCTCCGGAAACGCGCCGTCCGATTCCCATTTGGACACGGTCTGACGCGATACGTCAAGCGTTTCCGCAAGGGCTTCCTGCGTCATTCCCTTCTTTTTTCTCAAATATTGAAGATTGGTTCCAAAGCTCATACATTCCTCCATGCTGTTATTTATAACGCAATGATACACCCAAAAAGGAGGAGGTCACCACCAGTTTTCTGTCGCTTTTAAGGAATTTCGTGTCAACTTTCGGTTGCGTTGAATCTTATAAATACAATTATCCGTTTTATTCGGTTTTAAGGGAGGTCGAAAAACCGCGAAAAAGCTCATTCCAAAATTTTCAGAAAATCCGCCATATCCGTGTCTCTCATGACGTAGCTGCGCGGCAGGCGTGTATTGTCATAATAGCTTTCCGAGGGGCTGTCCGTCGTATAGCAGTAGAGATAACCGTTCTCCGCCGCGGCAAGCTCTGCCGCCGCGTCGCATACGCCGTTCGGGTACGCAAGAGCGCTCACCTTCATGCCGGTCAGCTCCTCGATACGCCGCCGCGACTGCACAAGCTCGAGCTCCATTTCGTCGGCTTCCAGCTCATACAGCTTTCGATGCGATTTCGTATGGCTTCCGAAATGAATGCGCCCGCTCGCCGCCATTTCCCGGATCTGATCCTCGCTTAAATGTCCTTCGGTCCCGATCATATCGGAAATGAGAAATACGGTCGCCTTCATATCGTATTTTTCAAGCAGCGGCAGAACATTGGTAAAGTTATCCTCATAGCCGTCGTCAAACGTGAGAACGACACACTTTTTGCCGCGCGTCTGTGAAAGCTCGTCGGCAAAGACGGTCTCATAGCCGAGCCGCTTGATTGCGGCGAGCTGGCTTTCAAAATCGGAGACTCGCACGAAAAGGTATTCATTTGGGCCATAGGTTTCATCGGACACAAGATGGTAAAGCAGCACCTTGGTATTTTCCGTATAGGTATAGACGGGATATCCGAATGACCCGACAACAATCAAAACGACGGCGGCCGCCGCGATGCAAACAAGCATGACGGAAAGGGTGATGATCCGAGGACGGGAAAAGCGTTTCCCGTCCGTTTTCCTTTGCCTATATCGAATTTCCGTGTCATTCATCGGTATCTGCACCTGCGCCCGCTCCGATATTGAGAATCGGAATCGTGCCGCCCTCTCCTCCGACATAGGTAGGCAGCTTGCCGTCCCATTTTTCTACATATTTATATTCGATAAGCTCGGAGGAAAGGCTGTCTGCGATTTTGCCGTTCGCCTCCGCTTCCTTTTCTCCTGCATAAGCCTTCGCGTCCGCGTCGATTTTCTTGACCTCCGCTTCGGCTTCCGCCTCGATGACGGCGCGCTTCGCCGCAGCCTCCGCCTCGAGAATCGCCTGTTCCTGCTCAATCTGAGCTTTCAGCTTGTTCTGCTCCGCAACCTGTTTTGCTTCCACAGCGTCGGTATAGGTATCCGAAAAATCGAGGTTTTCAATCGAAGCGTCGATGACCTCGATGTTATATGCGGCCAGCTTTTCAACCAAAATCGACTTGATTTCCACAGACAGCTTTTCCCTGCTCGAAATCAGGCTCTCCGCATTATATTTGGCAATCACGCTTTTGACGGATTCCTGGATTCTCGGCATAATGACCGTCGAATAATAATCCTGTCCGATCGTCCGATAGATGGTCTGCGCGTTGGCTTTCTCGATCTGATAGTTGATGGTATAAACGGCGGCCACCTCTTGAATATCGCTTGAGAAGCAGGAAAGCTCCACGACGGATTTTTGAATCCTGTTGTCCATTTTGATGACCTTCTGCCATGGCGCTTTGGTGTGGATACCTGCCTCATATGTATCATTCTCCACCCGGCCGAAAGTCGTCACGATTCCCGTATGCCCCGTCGGAATGGATGTCATGCAGCTCATGGAAATAAGCGCAACACCGACAAGAAGCGCAAGAGCGCCGACCGCGTTGCCGACTTTTTTTTGAGAAGGATAGGTGCCGTTCTTGCATTTTATCAGCACATAAAGAATAAATATGATCCCGACAATCACAGCAAGGGCTCCGAGAACAAATAAAAACATAGAAAAGCTCCGTTCCGCCGCGAAGCGCGGCTTATATAATATAAGCGTTTGCCTATGTTATCATTTTATCGTTTCCCTCCTCATATGTCAAGCGGACAGAGGCAGTTTCCTGCATCAATAATTTGTCAAATCAAACGACAAAATTTTCCCCAAGACCGATCGTTTTTGTATAACGATTTCCGAGACTGGGCAAAATATCCTTATCAATAAAAGAAAGGAAATGCGATATATGAAAAAAGTCGGAATCACATTTTTCATCCTATCCATACTTCTTTGCTTCGGCATCACGGCAAGCGCTGCCGGAATTTTATCTCCCGCGATCTCGGTCATGCAGGAGGAGGTCGGCATGATCAAAACGGGCATCGGAACCAACACCGTTTCGTTCACAGCCGCGGATTTTGAAAATGCGTTAGGAAGCACGGACTTCACCGCCGTTGAAATCACCTCCTTGCCCGCAGTCTCGGACGGTGTTTTAAAGCTCGGCGCCGTCGACGTGACGCCGGGACAGGTCATCCCGTATGCGGCGCTCGCGGCGCTCCGTTTTCTCCCGGCGGAGGCCGGCAAAACCGCGACGTTCCAGTTCAAGCCCTACGGGGACAGCTATGAAAATTCGTTCGTATGCACCGTCTGTATGCTGGACTCTTTAAACTTCGCGCCGTCCGCCGCCTCGGCAGAGCTTGCGGCTAAGGAAGCCATTCCGGTATTCTCTTCGCTCTCAGCGACGGATCCAGACGGCGATGAGCTGACCTATATCATCGTGGACGCTCCGAAAAAGGGTACGCTGAAGCTGACGGACGCTTCCACAGGCAGCTTTCGCTATACCGCGAACGAGGGCGCGGCCGGCAAAGATCAATTCACCTTCATCGCGGTCGATCAATATGGAAACAAATCGGAGCCTGCGACCGTAAAGATCGTCACCTCGGAAAATAAAAGCGGGATCGTCTACACCGATCTTGCCGGAAGCGAATATCAGCTCCCAGCGGTGGAAATGGCGGAACTCGGGGTGATCGTCGGCGAGAAAATCGGGGACGAGAGCTTCTTCTATCCGGACAAGACCGTCACAAGAGCGGATTTTCTCATCATGGCAATGAATGCGAACGGGATCGATTCCTCGCTCATCGCGGCGGATGAATCCGGCTTCGCCGACAGCGCCTCCTTCACAAGCTATCAAAACAAGTATATTTCCGCGGCGAAACGGCTCGGGCTTGTCGTCGGAATCGATACGGAAGAGGGACGCTGCTTCCTTCCGAACGATGTGATCACTTCGGCGCAGGCGGCGACGATCATCAGCAGAATTGCGGCGCTGCGCGAGCTCTCCTTCGGGGACGCCGTCTATGCCTCCGTCGGCACGGACAGTGAGATCTCGGACGACGGATACGCGATGCTCGCCTCGGTCGGACTTGTCGCCTCCGAGGACCGCTCGGCAGCGCTCACACGCGCAGATGCGGTAAACCTGCTTTACACGCTGCTTTGCTGCAAATAAGTCGAAGCGGGGGATCTCAAAGGAGATTCCCCGCTTTTTCTTTCGTTTGATATTGACAAGGCGGACGCGGACATGATATAATGATCATATATCAACCACTTTATTGGGATATAGCCAAGTTGGTTAAGGCACAAGACTTTGACTCTTGCATTCCGCTGGTTCGAGTCCAGCTATCCCAGCCATTTACAAAAAACCACTATACATAGTGGTTTTTTTCATATTTATTGCAGAAACACTTCTGAAAATTTTAAAAAAATAATATTTTCTATGCAATAAAATGGCGGTCACACGGATTATTAAGGTAAAGGAGCAAGCTTATGTTGACATTTTTCTCCATAGCCCCTCTAAATGACAGCTTGGACACAGGCACAAAGCATTTAGACGAGCTGATTGAAAAGATTGCGGCGGGCGACCGCGATGCGCTTGCCTTACTCTATGAGCAAACAAACAAAAGTGTTTACGGCTTTGCTCTTTCCATTTTGAAAGACACGCACGATGCGCAGGACGTTTTGCAGGATTGCTATCTGCGCATCTATTCCGCGGCGGACAGCTACCGCAGCCAAGGCAAGCCGATGGCATGGATCCTGACCATCACGCGAAACCTTTGTCTGAAATGCAGGCAGGCACATTCCAAATGCGCGCCTATGCCGGAGGAAGACTGGAACTTTATCCCCCAAGAAGATGCGGAATTTTCCGCGGGGGACAAAATGACGCTTTCTCTGTGTATGAAATCGCTCAGCGACGTAGGACGGCAGATCGTAGTGCTGCATGCGGTCAGCGGGCTCAAACACAGAGAAATCGCCGCCTTGCTGAAAATGCCGCTGCCGACGGTTCTTTCAAATTACAATCGGGCAATCAAAAAATTACAGAACGCATGGGAGAAAGGAGTGCAATAACATGACAAAAAAAGATGTTGAAAAAAAAGTGGCACAGGCCTTTACGCAAAACGTACCGAATGTTCTTGACGATATCCTTTCCGAATGCGACAAGCAGAAAGGCAGGGTTATTACGATGTCGGACACCAAACCGAAAAGAAAAATCATGCGGTGGACAGCCGCTGTCGCAGCGGCGTTTGTCCTTATGATCGCGGGAGTTTTCGCCGTACAATTCTATCAGACAAATTACAGCGTCGATTCCGTGGTTTCGCTGGATGTGAACCCCAGCATCGAAATCAAAACCAACCAAAAAGAAGAGGTCCTCGCCGTAAACGCGCTGAATGAGGACGCCAAGATTGTAATCGGCGAAATGTCCTTCAAGGGATGCAGCTTAGATGTGACCGTCAACGCGCTGATCGGCTCCATGCTCCGCAGCGGGTATCTCAACGAGGCAGCCAATTCCATTCTCATCTCGGTCTGCGGAGACAACGATGCAAAAACCACCGCGCTCCAAGAAAAGCTGACGGATGAGATCAATGCCATACTTCAAACGGATACCTTCAGCGGCGCGGTACTCAGCCAAATCGTTTCGCCGGATTCGGAGCTGCAAGCGCTCGCCGATTCTTATCAGATCTCGCTCGGACGAGCGAAGCTGATCCAGAAATTCATCGATAAGAATCCGCAGTATTCCTTTGAGGAGCTTGCGGGACTCACCATCAACGAGCTGAATTTTCTGAGCAAGAAAAACGGCCTCACGCTGGAGGAGGTCAATTCGACCGGCGATGTAAGCGACAAGGCCTATATTGGAATCGACAGAGCGAAGGAGACCGCTTTCTCCCATGCCGGCGTGACCGATGACGTCAACGTCTCTAAACTGGAAATCGAAATAGACTACGAACACGGCATCATGATCTATGAAGTGAGCTTTCTCTATGGAGACAACAAATATGATTATGAGATCAACGCCAATACCGGAGAGATCGTAGAAGCAAAAAGCAATTCCGACGAAGATAAAGAAAAGGGCGAACCGGGCGCCGATAACACGGTAATCAGCGCCGGCGAGGCAAAAGAGATCGCATTCTCTCATGCCGGCGTAACAGAGCAGTTGGCTGTTTCCGATATGGAAATCAAGCTTGACAAGGAAAACGGAAAATCGGTTTACGAGATAGAGTTTTCCTACAAAAACAGTGAATATGAATATGACATCGACGCCTCCACCGGAGAAATCCTAAAATTCGAGAAAACCGAAAAGAAAAAACAGAACACTCCTGAGGGGAGCGACTCCAAAGACACCGATAAAAAGCCCTCCGACACGGCGGACTGCATCGGAGAGGGAACCGCACGCGAGCTTGTCCTGTCCTTTGCCGGGTTAAATGCGGCCGACATAACGAATTACAGATCCGAGTCGTATGCTCAGGATGATGTCCCGGTCTACAAAATCAAGCTTCGCGCAGGCGGATATCAGTACGGCTTTGACGTCAACGCGCTTACCGGAGAAATCGTCAAATACGAAAAGCAGCCGGAATATTGAGGCCCTCCGCCCATAAGGCGGAATGACGGAAAATTTTTTCCGACGATACGATTCCTCTTTCCTACGCCCTCGAACATAAGCTGCTATGGTCAAATACGGAAAAAGACTACCGACGGTAGTCTTTTTCTGTCATCTGCCGGCATAAATGCAGTGCATTTTAAAATAAACTTGAATAACCGCCCGGATTGCTGTATAATGAAAAGAAAAAACGGAGGGAGCCATGAGCGCAGTTTTTTTCCCGAATCAGGAATCACCATATATCGAAAATCCACGTGTCGCAGACAACGCCTTCATAGGACGGCAAATCGAAAAAAAGCCTTTGCCCGTTTATGAGGATGTCCGAGACAGGCTTCCGCTTCCCGCTTGGGAGGGACATGACGACGCGGTCGAATGCTATAAGACCGCATGGGAAATCGCGTTCCGAAATCTGCGCAAGGCCGACGCATACAGCGGGTTTGTGTCGAATTTCATCGATACCGCCTTCGACGGCAATCTTTTCATGTGGGATTCCACATTCATCACGATGTTCGGCCGGTATGGGAGCCGTGTTTTCGATTTTCAGCGGACGCTCGACAATTTTTATGCGCGCCAGCATCGGGACGGCTTCATCTGCCGCACGCTTTATGAGAAGGTATACGGAGAGCCTTATTCGCGCTTCACGCCCTCCGGCACCGGACCCGAGATCATGGAATGGAGCGAATGGGAGCATTATCAAACGACAGGCGATATCGGCCGGCTTCGTTCCGTATTCGACCCGCTGCTCGCGTATCACGAATGGATGAAAGAAAATCACACATGGCGCGACGGCACCTATTTTTCCTGCGGATGGGGCTGCGGAATGGACAATCAGCGCAGACTGCCGCCCAAAGACTACAAGGATCTCAACAGAATCTATTTTTCCCACGGGCATATGGTGTGGGCGGACGCCTGCTTCCAGGAAATCCTGTGCCTGCGTATTTTGAAAGAAATGGCAGCTCTGCTGCACCGCGAGGAGGAAATCCCCGCGCTCGACGACGAGCTGGCACTGCTGCTCCGCGCGGTCAACGACAAGCTTTGGGACGAGCAGGACGGCTTTTACTACGATCTTTGGCCAAACGACGAGCGCAGTCATGTGAAAACGATCGGAGCCTTCTGGGCGCTGCTTGCGGACGCAGTTCCTTCCGACCGTCTTCCTCGTTTTGTCGCCCATCTCGAAAATGCCGAGGAATTCAATCGGACGCATCGGGTGCCGTCCCTGTCGGCGGACGACAGGCTCTATGATCCCGCCGGTCAGTATTGGCGCGGCTCCGTTTGGGCGCCGACCAATTATATGGTGCTCTGCGGTCTCGAAAGACGCGGATATCAAAAGCTCGCGCATGAAATCGCGCTCAATCATTTGGAAAATGTCGTAAAGACTTATACGGCAACGGGAACGCTTTGGGAGAACTACAAAGCGGAAAAATCGGGCGAGCCGGGAAACATCGCAAGAGAGGATTTTGTCGGCTGGACGGGACTTTCTCCGATATGCGTGCTGTTTGAAAACGTATTCGGCATCCGGAGCATCGCCAAGGACAACAAAATCAAATGGGACGTGAGACTTTGCGACAAGCACGGCGTGCGCCGATATCCGCTCGGCTCGGGAACGGTGGACCTGCTGTGTGAAAAGCGCCGGCCGGGCGAGATGCCCGCCGTGACGGCAAAAGCGGATTTCCCCGTGACGGTCGAGGTCACATGGGAGCACGGCGCCTTCACGGTTCCCGGCGGCGGGCCCGCCGGACGATAAAAACGAAAGAAAAAGCCTGCCGCAAAAGCTGTCTGCGGAAAGAACAGGGAAAGAAAGCGAGAAGAGAAAAATTCCGGCAGCGGAACAAAAAATCTCCTAATGAAATTCCGACGCTTTCATGCGTCTGCGTGCATCCGGAAGCTTGACTTTTTCCCTTCCGTTGTGTTACAATAAAAACAGCTGTATAAGTAAAATAACAGGTGCGGCCAAGCAAGGTCGGAAGCGCGCCGCGTCCTGAAAGACAGGATTATCCACATTTTTACATAGATAAAGAAGGAAAACCATGGTCGAAAACAATCTTTCTCTGAAACTGAATACAAAGCAGCGGCTCGATGTCGGCATCGATCTCGGCTCTACGACTGCGAAGCTTGTCGTCGTTCGGGACGGCGAGGTGATCTATAGCTGCTACGAGCGGCATTTTGCGCAGGTGCGCACCAAGGTGCTGGAGCTGCTGCGCCGCATCCGCGGTCTTTTCGGCACGGAAGCGGATATCCACTGCGCGGTATCCGGCTCCGCCGGACTCGGCATGGCCAAGGCTGCAGGACTTCCGTTTGTGCAGGAGGTTTTCGCAACGGGCGAGGTCGTCCGCGCGCTGGAACCGGATACCTCCGTCGTAATCGAGCTCGGCGGCGAGGATGCAAAGGTCATTTTCTTTGACGGCGGCATCGACGAGCGCATGAACGGCTCCTGCGCCGGCGGAACCGGCGCTTTCATCGACCAAATGGCGACGCTTCTCGACGTCACAACGGAAGAAATGGACGAAATGAGCCTTCGGGCGACACGTGTCTATCCGATCGCCTCCCGCTGCGGCGTATTTGCGAAAACGGATATCCAGCCGCTCCTCAATCAAGGCGCAGCCAAGGAAAACATCGTCGCCAGCATCTATCACGCGGTCGTGAGCCAAACCGTCACAGGGCTTGCTCAAGGCAGAAAAATCGAGGGGAAGGTCATGTTTCTCGGCGGCCCCCTCCACTTTTGTCTGGGACTTCGGAAAAGCTTCAAGGAAGGGCTGCATCTCGACGACGACCATGCGGTGTTTCCGGACTATGCGCTGTATGCCGTGGCGCTCGGTGCGGCGCTGTACGCCGACCATACGGGAGAAGCTTTTTCTTACGACGAGCTGGAACGGATCGTCGAAAAAGCGGCGCAGGAAAAAACGGCAGTTTCAGCTCTGCCTCCGCTTTTCGAAAACGAAGAAGAATATAAGTCTTTCTGTGACAGACATGCGAAGGCGTCCGTCCGCTTTGCAGATCCCGCATCCTACGAGGGCGACGCTTATCTGGGCATCGACTGCGGTTCGACGACGACAAAGCTCGTCCTGATAGGAGAAGACGGTGAAATCCTTTACTCTTATTACGATTCCAACCGCGGAAATCCGGTTGAGATCGTCCGCGGACAGCTTCTCGAGGTCTACCGAGTCTGCGGCGACAAAATCAAGATACGCGCCTCGGCCGTCACCGGCTACGGCGAGGATCTGATCCGCCATGCGTTTCACGTCGATTTCGGCATTGTGGAAACCGTCGCGCATTTCACGGCGGCGAAATATTTCGAGCCGGAGGTCGATTTCATTCTCGACATCGGCGGACAGGATATCAAATGCTTCAAAATCCGCGGGGGCGCCATCGACAGCATCATGCTCAACGAGGCCTGTTCCTCCGGCTGCGGCTCCTTTATCGAGACATTCGCCCGTTCGCTCGGTTACGACGTAAAGGAGTTTGCAAGGCTCGGACTTTTCGCAAAAGCGCCGTCCGATCTCGGCTCCCGCTGCACCGTGTTCATGAACTCCTCCGTCAAGCAGGCGCAGAAGGACGGCGCCGGCGTCGACGACATCTCGGCGGGGCTTTCCCTTTCGGTCGTGCGCAATGCGATCTATAAGGTCATCCGCGCGGCCTCTCCCGACGAGCTTGGACAAAAAATCGTCGTTCAGGGCGGCACCTTCTGCAACGACGCCGTGCTGCGCAGCTTTGAGATGCTGCTCGGACGCCATGTCATCCGCCCCGCAATCGCCGGACTGATGGGCGCCTATGGGGCTGCGCTTTACGCCAAAACCGCGCGGAAAGAAGCCTCCTCGCTGCTTGACCGCGCGCAGGTGGAAAGCTTTACCTATCGTTCCACCGCCGCCGTCTGCGGCGGATGCGGGAACCACTGCCATCTGACGATCAATTTCTTCCGCGAGGAGGAAAAATACGTCTCGGGGGCGAAATGCGACCGCGGCGCGGGGCTTACCGGAAAAACGCGGGAGGAGCTGCCGAATCTCTATCGTTTCAAAGCCGAACGGCTGGCGGCGCTTTTCGAAGCGCCGGCGCCGGAAAACGCGAGAGGGACGATCGGTCTTCCGGCGGCGCTCGGCATGATCGAGCTTGCGCCGTTTTGGCATGCGCTCTTCACCGCTCTCAATATCCGCGTGATCTTCTCCGGATTTTCCTCGCGCGAGCTGTATGCCTTGGGACAGTATTCCATCCCGTCCGACACGGCGTGCTATCCGGCGAAGCTGATGCACGGCCATATCGAAACGCTGATACGGGAAAAGCCGGACGCGATCTTTTATCCGTGCCTGACCTACAACGTCGATGAGAAAATCGCGGACAATCATTTCAACTGTCCTGTGGTGGCGTACTATTCCGAGCTGCTTTCCGGGAACATGGAATCGCTGGGCAGCATCCCGTTTCTCTACCCGTATCTTCACATAAACGATCCGAAAACGCTTGCAAAGCAGATCCACGAAATGGTGGAGGGACGGTTCGGCCATTTCACGCCGGCGCAGGTCCGGCAAGCCGTCTCCGCCGCCTACCATGCGTATGACAAGTGGATGGCGGACACCCGGGCAGAGGGCGAGCGCGCCATCGAATTTGCGCGCGCGCATGGAAAACGCATCATGATTCTTGCCGGCAGGCCGTACCATATCGATCCCGAAATCGGCCATGGCATCGACCGAGTTGCGTCCTCTCTCGGCTTCGTCGTCGTAAGCGAGGACAGTGTAGCCGGACTTGCCGAACCCGCAAAGGTCAGCGTGCTCAATCAGTGGACCTATCATGCAAGGCTTTACAACGCCGCAAAATATGCGGCGGCGCAGCCGGACACCGAGCTTGTGCAGCTCGTCTCTTTCGGATGCGGACTCGACGCCATCACAACGGACGAGGTGCGCTCCATTCTTGAGGCGCACGGCAAGCTGTATACACAAATCAAAATCGACGAAATCACCAATCTCGGCGCCGTCACCATTCGACTGCGCAGCCTGCTCGGCGCGCTGGAGCTTGCCTGCCGCGAGAAGAAAGGAGGCTCCTTATGACGGAATCCAAACGCTGTGAAGCCTGTTCGGACTGTGTTTCGGACAGTGGGGATGCTCGCGTTCTCTTCACAAAGGAAATGAAGAAAACCCACACCATCCTGTTCCCGACGATGCTGCCGATGCACTTTAAGCTGCTCTCGCGGATTTTCAACGATCACGGGTACCGCACGGTCCTGCTCGAAAACGGAACGCACGGAGACACACAGAAAATCATCGACGCGGGGCTCAAATACGTCCACAACGACACCTGCTATCCCGCAGCGCTGGTCATCGGACAGTTTATCGACGCGCTGGACAGCGGAAAATACGACGTACAGAAGACCGCCCTGATGCTTTTTCAAACCTGCGGCGGCTGCCGCGCCTCCAATTATCTGCCGCTTCTGCGCAAAGCGCTGAAAAAGGCCGGCTACGGTCACATTCCCGTGATTTCCCTGAATTTCGCAGGGATCGAGAAAAATCCCGGCTTTCACATCAATCTGCCTATGCTGCACCGCGCCGTCTACGCGCTTTTATACGGCGATCTGCTCATGACGCTCGTCAGTCAATGTCTGCCCTACGAAACGGAAAAAGGCAGTACGCAGGCGCTCGCCGACCGATGGGTCGGCCGCCTGACGGAGGAGCTCTCCCACGGGATCCGTTACCGCCAAATCAAAGAAAACTACCGCGCGATGCTGCGGGATTTCGCCGCCCTTCCGCGCCGGAAGGAAAAACGGGTGCTGGTCGGCATCGTCGGCGAGATCTTCGTGAAATTCTCGCCGCTTGGGAACAACGATCTCGAGGAATATCTGATCTCCGAGGGAGCCGAGACGACGATGGGCGGACTCTGCGATTTTCTCCTATATGTCCTTTTCAATATGGAAACGGATCACAAACTGTACGGGACAAGTGCCCTTATAGCGGCGGTAGCCCGCATCGGGAGCAAATATTTCATCAAAAAACAGGACGACATGATCCGCGCCGTGAAAGAAAACGGCGTCTTCCGTGCGCCGGCACGCTTCGAGGAGACGCGCCGCAGCGCCGAACCGTACATCGGATACGGAACAAAAATGGGCGAGGGCTGGCTCCTCCCGGCGGAAATGGCGGAGCTGATCCACAGCGGGGTCCCGAACGTCGTCGTCGTGCAGCCGTTCGGCTGTCTGCCGAACCATATCATCGGCAAGGGCATGATGAAGCCGATGAAAGAGAAAAATCCCGAAGCGAATATCGTCGCCATCGACTATGATGCCGGCGCGACGAAGATCAATCAGGAAAACAGACTCAAACTCATGCTGGCCGCCGCCCGCGAGCATGCGGAGAAAAACCAGTCCGTCGAGATACGCGAAACGGCGGCGGAAAAAGAGCTCCTTGAGGTTTAAAACAACCACTCGATTAAAAAAATCCCGCAGAATCCTTTGGGATTCTGCGGGATTTTTTATTTTACCTCTCATAAAGAATATCTTTCAGCGTTTCGGCGTCCTTTATAAACTGCTCGTCGCTGTCGCCCGGTACAAATTCCAAGAGAAACGGACAAGGCGAAGCATCCCCGCTTTTGACGATTTCGGCATACCGGCGCCACCTGTCCTTCGCCTCTGCCAGAGGATATCGCCGGTATTCGCTGTCCCAGTTGAACACATGCACCGTGCAAAGCCGCGGCAGGACTGCGCGCAGATTTCCCTCGCTGTCTCCAAAGGCAAGCGGCTGCCAGTAGGTCTTGACGTTGTCCCTGCCGCAAGCCCGTATAAAAGCGGCGGAGGCTTCTCCGTTGTCATTCAAGGTGCCGCCGTGAAATTCAAAGGCGAGAGTCAGCGAATAGCCCGCCGCGATATCCGCAAGGCACCGCGTTTCCGCAAGAAGCGATTCCCTCTTCTCCGGCGGCGTCTCGCCGCTCCCCGCTCGTCCGAGCCATGTCCGAACGACCGACGCGCCGAGCATCCTCGCCGTCTCGCAGATCTGCCGGAACACCGCGGTATCGCCGTCTCCAACGCGATAATAGGACCCGTAGGAGAAGCAGGAAAGGCCATGCCGCTCCATCAGCGACACCGCCTCGCCGGCGGCGTCTTGATCGTGCGGCGGGACATGGCGGTCAGCGCCCCATTCGATATGGGAAAGCCCCGCCGCACAGGCGATGTCCACGATCTCGGATACCGTCTTTTCCCGAAATGTCACGCTTGTCATGCCGACCGGATATCGGCTCTTCAAGCTATGTTGATTTTCATTCACGGAACCCTTCATTTTGCCCTCCCAATCAAAACCGTTCGATCTTATATCTGCGGCAGAGCCGCCTTAAACGACGGCATCTGCGATTTTGATTATATCCAATCCTTATAAAAAAGTCAAGCACGCGCCGTGCCCGGCCGCGCAGGACCGGAAACGACCGTGTCCTTTTCCGCAAAGCGGAAAAGGACACGCTGATATCATGACAGAAGTTTATCCAGTATCAGAACAAATTTCTCGATCTCCTCCGGTGTATTGAAAGCGGAGAAGCTCACGCGAAGCGCGTCGCCGCCGGTACCAAGCGCATCATGCGCCGTCGGCGCGCAGTGCAGTCCCGCACGGGTGCAAACGCCCACGTCTCCCAGCTTCGCGGACACCTCGGAAGGAGATATCCCGTCGAAGCCGAGAAGCAGAATCGCGCCGCGGTCTGCTTCGGGAAGATAAATCCTCACCCTCCGGCGGTCTTTCAAAAGCTCCCTGCCGTAACGCATAAGAGAGTTTTCATGCTGCTCGATCTTTTCACGTCCGACTGTCCTCACATAATTCAGCCCGGCGCCGAGTCCGACGATGGACGGCGTTGCAACCGTTCCGGCCTCATAGGAGTCCGGCGGCTCATGGCCCATGCCGGTCTCCTTTGAATTTTTCCCGTTGCCGCCGTAAAGGCTGCAGGAAAATCTTTCAAAATCGAAATCATCCGCAAATGCGGCAAAGCCGCTTCCCTGCGGTCCGTAAAGCCCTTTGTGTCCCGGCGCGCATAAGACGGATATGCCGTCCCGCATCATATCGATGTCATATACACCGGCGCTCTGCGCGGCGTCGACGACATACAGTAGCCCGTACCGTCTGCAAAGCGCACCGATCTCCTTGATGGGCAGGATCCGCGGACAGATGTTCGACGCATGCGTCATGATGACCGCCCTCGTGTTCGGACGGATCCGTCTCTCGATCTCGCGGAGAAGCCTTTCGTCATCCGCAAGCGCATCGACCGTATCATAGCTCATTCCCCGAATTTCGCAGAGATTCGCCATCGGACGGATGACGCTGTTATGCTCCAAATTGGATATGATGAAATGGTCGCCGCGGCGTGCGATGCCGGAAATGGCAAGATTCAGCGCCTGCGTCGCATTCTGCGTGAAGATCACGTTTTCCGGCTTCGATATCCCGAAGAAATCGGCGATCCCGCACCTTACATCATAGATCGCCTCCGATGCGGCAAGCGCGAGCTTATGGGAGCTTCGCCCCGGATTGCCGCAGTATTCCCGCATACATTTCGTCATCTCCCGGACGACGGCGGCAGGCTTCGGGAAGGTCGTCGCCGCATTGTCGAAATATATCATAAGTTACTCCCAAAATTCAAATTCTGATGATTTCTCCGAACGGGATCTGCGCGTTTTCCAGCACATAGACCGCCGAATTGACGGAGTATACGTCTATTTGGATGCCCCATGTGCAGCCCCTTGGCGTCTGCCTCGGGCTCGGACGCACGATTTTACACTTGATTCCGCTTCTTTGAAGCGTCCTTTGCGCTTTGATCGCAATGGTCTGAGAGGTCATGGTGATAACTCTCGTATCCATCTATTTTTCACACTCCTCCCAAATGGTTGATATGGCGGAATCGGATTCCGCCAATACCATTATATGCGGGAGAGGGCGGCTGGTGCGGCAGATATTCCTCACAAAATGCTCATACTGCATTCCTGCGGAAAATCACGGCTTCTTTTTCTCTTTCGGTCAAAAAATCCAAAGAATTTCTCGTATCTGCAAAAAAGAAAACCGGCAAAAACCGGTTTTCTTTTTCACAAGTGTCACAGCTCCAGCTTCATGTCTCCATCCTTCACCCATCCGAGCTTGCGCATCAAAAAGTCGAATAAGAGGGACAATACGGCGGGAAGGATGAAGCAGACAAGAACAAGACCGACCCAGTTGAGCACCGTCACGTCATACGGATAGGCGTTCTCCCCGTCAAACCAGCCGAGGATCATGCCGATCGGTCCGAGCAGTCCGCAGGTTCCCATGCCGGAATTGATCGCCGCGCCGTACATCTTCAAGTCGAACACGCAGGTCGCGAGCGGTCCCGTTATCGCGGAGGCCAGCGTCGGCGCGATCCAAATGCGCGGATTTTTGATGATGTTCGGCATTTGGAGCATACTGGTTCCGATGCCCTGAGAGAGCAGTCCGCCCCATTTGTTTTCACGGAAGCTGATCACGGCAAAGCCGACCATCTGCGCGCAGCAGCCCGCGACCGCGGCGGCGCCCGCGACGGCAAGTCCCTCCGAGCTGCCTGCCGCCGCAGCGCTCCCCGTAAGCACCAGCCCCGCGCAGATCGCGGCGCTGGAAATCGGGAGCGTGAGCACCATTCCGATCACCACGGAAACGGCAATGCCCGTCACAAACGGCGCTTGAAGTGCCGCCCAGCCGATAAAGTCGCTGATATATCCGACGGCCGTACCGATATACGGCGCAATGAGAAGAGAAAGTCCGCCGCCGACAAGAACGGTGACAAACGGCGTCACGATGATATCGACCTTCGTCTTTTTGGACACAAGCATGCCGATCTCGACCGCGATGATCGCGATAACGAACACCGCGAGCGGTCCGCCGGCTGCTCCGAGCAAATTTGCGGCATAGCCGACGGCAGCCGCGGAAAATATGACAAGAGGATGGGCCCCCAGCGAATAAGCGATCGCCGCGCCCATCGCAGGCCCCGCCATCGCCTGCGCATATCCGCCGATGGTCGCGAGGAAATCAAGCCCCGGAATCATGCCGAGCGCCTTGAAGATCGTTCCGATGAGGAGCGACGCGAAAAGCCCCTGCGCCATCGCGCCCATTGCATCAATAAAATAACGCTTCGCAAAGCTCTTTAACGTTCTCTTCCGCGGAGCGTTTTCGTCCTTGCTCATGGTTTTTAAATCCTCCCGAATTTTTGAATATTTGTTAATTATCATAGCATCATCTTTTCCTCATGTCAATAAAAAATTTGAATTTACAGCGGATTTTTTCAGGAAATCCTTGCACTTTGAGTAAGGATATATTATAATAAAATGAAATATTTTTTTAGAGGTAGCCAAAAATGCTTGACCGCACCAATTATACGATGCTTTTCGACTTCTATGAGCTGACCATGGCAAACGGATACTATGTCTCCGGCAAAAAAGACGAGATCGCTTATTTTGACGTTTTTTTCCGGGATATTCCCGACGGCGGAGGCTTCGCGATCGCCGCAGGACTCGACGAGGTCATCCAATATATCAAAAATCTGAAATTCACGGAGGAAGACATCGCCTATCTGCGTTCCAAAAAGATTTTTGACGAAAAATTCCTCGAATATTTGAAAACCTTCCGCTTTACCGGCGATATCTACGCAATCCCGGAGGGAACGCCGATTTTTCCGCGCGAACCGATCATGACCGTGCGCGCGCCCGCAATCGAAGCGCAGTTCATCGAAACGTTCGTCCTGCTCGCCCTCAACCACCAATCCCTCATCGCGACCAAGGCAAACCGCATCGTGCGCGCCGCCGACGGCCGTCCGGTGGCGGAATTCGGCGCGCGCCGCGCACAGGGCGCGGAAGCCGCGGTCTACGGAGCGCGCGCCGCGTTTATCGGCGGCTGCGCTTCCACCTCCTGCACGATGAGCGACCGGGATTTTCAGGTCACGGCCTCCGGCACCATGGCGCATTCATGGGTACAGATGTTCGACAGCGAATATGAAGCCTTTGAGACATACTGCCGGATCTATCCGAACAATGCGACCCTGCTCATCGACACCTACAATGTCATGAAAAGCGGACTGCCGAACGCGATCCGCGCATTCAAGGAGATTCTTGTGCCGCAGGGCATCCGGAATTTCGGCGTGCGCATCGATTCCGGCGATATCGCGTATCTCACCAAAAAGATCCGCGCGGCGCTCATCCGAGAGGGCTTGCCGGAATGCAAGATCGTCGTATCCAATTCGCTCGACGAATATATCATCCGCGACATCATCAGCCAAGGTGCGGAAATCGACGCCTTCGGCGTCGGCGAGCGTCTCATTACCGCCAAAAGCGATCCGGTTTTCGGCGGCGTATACAAGCTCGTAGCCACGGAAAAAAACGGCGTCATCGAGCCGAAAATCAAAATCAGCGAAAATCCGGGAAAAATCACAAACCCGCACTATAAAAAAGTATATCGAATCTATGACAACGACAGCGGCAAGGCCATCGCCGACCTGCTCTGCGTCTATGACGAAACGCTCGACGAATCAAAGCCGCTCGAAATCTTTGATCCGCAGAACACGTGGAAGCGCAAAACGCTCACAAATTATCATCTGCGCGAGCTGCTCGTGCCCGTTTTTCAGAACGGAGAATGCGTTTATACCTCTCCCTCGGCGGCGGATATCCGCAGCTACTGCGCGTCCCAGACAGACAAGCTTTGGGATGAGGTAAAGCGCTTTGAAAATCCTCATGCTTATTATGTGGATCTTTCCAAGAAGCTTTGGGATATCAAGCAGGAAATGCTTCGCAAATAAGTCGGACAGCATTCGGCACGGAGGTTTTTATGTCATATTTAGGAGATGTGCTCTCATCTGCATTTTCCATCATCTTTTTTATCGCGGTCATCGCCGCGCTCGGTTATCTTGTCGGCGGCATCAACATCAAGGGCATCTCGCTCGGCACCGCCGGCGTTCTGCTTGTCGCCCTGCTCTTCGGCGTATTTGCGAGCTATGTGCCCTCGTTTGAGGTCGGCGGACACACCATCTCGCTGTATAGCAGCGCGCTTGCATCGAATTTCAGCTTGGTATCCAAGATCGGGACCGCCTTTTTCGTCACCTCGATCGGCCTTATCGCAGGTCCGAAATTCTTCCGGACCTTCAACAAAAAATCCATCGCCTATATCCTGATGGGCGTCGTCGTGATCCTGTCAGGCGCGCTTGCCGCCGTGCTCCTCATCACAGTGGATAAAAATCTCTCCCCGGAAATGGCGGTCGGCCTGCTCACCGGCGCGCTGACGAGCACGCCCGGGCTTTCCGCCGCGACGGAAGCCGTCACGGGAGAGGCCGCAGGAGAGATCACCGCAGGCTATGGAATCGCCTATGTGTTCGGCGTTCTTGGCGTCGTGCTGTTCGTCCAGCTCATACCGAAGCTCCTAAAAGTCGATACGGAAGCGGAAAGGGCCTCCTTCCAAGCGGGCAATGCCGTCACGATCAAGCCGATCACAAAAAAGCTTACAAAGCTTGATCCATTCGGCGCTTTCGCTTTCTTCCTCGCCATCGCGCTCGGCTGTCTCATCGGCTCCATCAAAATTCCGGGGATCAATTTTTCGCTCGGCACTTCGGGAGGCACGCTGATTTCCGGCCTTGTCATCGGACATTTCGGCCACATATTCGGCATTGACTGCCGCATCAACAAGGAATCGCTTCAATTTTTCCGAGAGCTCGGACTTGTGATGTTCCTCATCGGCGCAGGCGTGCCGGGCGGCGTCAGCTTCATGGAAAACATTCAGCTCAAATATTTCCTCTACGGCATTATCATGACGCTCGTCCCGATGATCATCGGCTTCCTCGTCGCAAAATATGTATTTAAGCTCAGCATCTTCAACAATCTCGGCTCCATCACCGGCGGCATGACCAGCACGCCCGCGCTTGACGCGCTGATCCGCGCGGCCGGCACGGACGAGGTTTCCTCCGCCTATGCGGCGACTTACCCGATCGCGCTGGTCGTCGTCGTCCTCGCGGCAAAAATCATCGTCATGGTGTTTTGACCAATAAACAATATCGGAACGGAGATAACATATGAAACAGGCAAAATGGATGTGGTGTCCGGGAGACTTTGAGCTCTATCACAGCATGCTCGTCCACAACAGGCGCACCGTCGGAGGGCGCTACTATTCCTGCATGTGGAGGGTGGACGCCCCGAGAAGGAACCTCTTTCTTTACAAGGTCGCAGAGCTCGACAAGCCGGAAACCGTCACTTTTTACGCCAACACCAAGGATTCCTGCCTCCTTGCGGACGGCGTGCGCTATCCGTCGGGTTCCACAGTCACGCTGAAGCCCGGCCGTCAGATGGTAAAGGTCTACGCCTACAAGGACGGCGGGCTGCCCGCAGTCTACTGCGTCGGCGACACCTTTGCGTCCGATGAAACATGGTCGCACGGCTCTTTCGGCGGCGGCGATCTGCCGGCTGGGACCAATGAGATGTATACGGAGCTTTCCGACAATCCCGAGGTATTCAAATTTTCCTATGAGCGAATTGTCCCCGTCTCCTCCGAAAAGGCCGAAGGCGGTACGCTTTACGACTTCGGCCGCGAGCGATTCGGCAATCTGATTTTTGAAAATATCACGCCCGCCGACGCGAAATTCCTCGCCGTATGCGGCGAATCCCGCGAGGAAGCGCTCGATCCCGATGGAGCGATCGTTCTCGTGAATGCCGAGGCGAAAAACGGACATTATAAATCCACAACCGTCGCATTCCGTTATGTCTTTATACCGGATTTCGGCGGCGCTTACGATTTTTCTGCGGATCACGAATATCTGCCGCTCGAGGACAAGGGCGCGTTCCGTTCCGACGATGAGCTCATCAACCGGATTTGGGACGTTTCCGCCTATACGCTGCATCTCAATGCGCGCGAGGGCTTCTTCGACGGCATCAAGCGCGACCGCTGGATCTGGGGCGGCGACGCTTATCAGAGCTTTTTCGTCAATTATTATCTGATGAACGACAACGACATCGTCCGCCGCACGACGCGCATGCTGCGCGGAGCCGAGCCGATGACGATGCACGTCAATACCATCCCGGATTATACGTTCTATTGGATCGCCGGCATTTGGGAGTATTATTTCCATACGGGCGACCTCGATTTTGTACGCGCGGTCTATCCGCAGATGCTTTCGACGATGGCTTTTGTCGAGAGCAAGCTCGACGAGGACGGCCTATATACAAAGCGCCGCGGCGATTGGGTCTTTATCGATTGGTCAAAATTCGACAAGGATTCCGGCCCGATGTGCGCGGAGCAAATGCTGCTCATCCGCGCGTATGACTGTATAGCCAAATGCGCCGCGCTGCTCCGCGATGATAAAAATGAGGAAAAGTTCGAAGCGGCGGCAAAAGCGCTGTGCGAAAAGGTAAATTCGCTCTACTGGGACGAAGAAAAGGGCGGTTTCGTGGACGATTATAAGACCGGAAACCGCAACATCACCCGCCACGCCAACATCTTCGCGCTGCTCTATGACCTTACAAGCAAGGACAGAAAAGCAAAAATCATCACGCATGTCATCAAAAACAAGGAAATCCTCCCGATCACAACGCCATACTTCGAGTTTTTCGAGCTTGACGCGATGTGCCAAATCGGAGAATTTGACTACATGACCGATATGCTCCACAGCTATTGGGGCGGGATGATAAAGCTCGGTGCGACCACGATCTGGGAGGAATATTTCCCTGACCGCAAGGGCGCGGAGCATTATGCGATGTACGGACGCCCCTACGGCAAAAGCCTCTGCCATGCGTGGGGCGCTTCCCCGATCTATCTGCTCGGGAAATATGCGCTCGGCGTCCGGCCGACCGCGCCCGCCTACGCGGCCTATGAGGTAAAGCCGAATCTCATGTGCTTTGGCAATTTCTCCGGCAAAGTCCCGACGCCGAACGGCATCATCGAAGTCACGATGACACGGGAGAGCGTCACCGTGACCTCCGAGATCGACGGCGGCACGCTGATCGTCGGCGATGAGTCTTATCCGATCGAGAAAAACAAACCACTGACGGTGACAATATAAAATAAGAAAAGCGCCCCAAAGGGCGCTTTTCTTATTTGAAAAACAGAAATCCGGGCATAAGTCCGGATTTGTTTTTTGCTTACCTATTACGCAAGGACCGTAATCTTCTTATGGATACAAACGCAGATGATATCGACAATCGTCAAAACAGCAAGAACGATCGAGCCGATCCATCCAAACACCATCGGAACATAAGCAAGCACAAGCCATACGATACCGATCACGACACCGGTGGTATCCCCTCTTGTCATACGATAGATTCCGCCGTAAAGCCCATCAAAAAAGATAACAAGAAGAAGTTCGATCACCCACGGAATACTGTCAAGCGTCTTTCTGAAATTTTTTAAAGCTTCCATAATAAAATCTCCTCTGTTATGAGTTTTCATACAGTCTTATGTATGATGCAATATCATTATATCCCTCTTTTATCAAAAGTTCAATCTATTTCTTAAAATTTTCTTAATATTTTGCAATTTTATTCCGCTTCACCGCTTGCTGTCGCCCTCACCCTGTCCACAAGACTATGAATCCTTCCGACGGGATTGAGCAGCTCACTGATCGAAGAATCGGAATTGAGCGTGTCGATGATATAGGCTACGTATTTGCACATGTTGACCTCCGCATACCACGGACGGGCGATGATGCTCTGCGGCCTATAATTGAGGTTCGTCGTGAAAATCTTGTTGAAAAGTCCTTTTTCATAGGCGGCGTCTATTTTGTCGCAGCCGGCCGTAAACAGTCCGAACGTCGCAAAGATAAAAATGCGGCGCGCGCCCTTTTCTTTCAGCTGTACCGCAAGGTCAAGCGTGGATTCGCCCGTTGCGATCATATCGTCCACGATAATGATATCCTTGCCCTCGACGGAACGGCCGAGAAATTCATGCGCCTCGATCGGATTGCGGCCGTCGATGACGATCGTATAGTTGCGGCGCTTATAGAACATGCCAAGCTCAAGCCCCAAAATAGAGGAATAATACATGGAACGGGACATCGCGCCCTCGTCCGGAGCGACGATCATCATGGTATCCTTATCAAAGGTGATGTCGGAAAACTCTCTCACGAGCGCTTTCAGCATCTGATAAGCGGGGCGCACGTTGTCGAAGCCGCTCCTCGGAATCGCCTGCTGAACTCTCGGATCATGCGCGTCGAAAGTGATGATGTTCGATATTCCCATCGAATCGAGCTCCTGTAAGGCCATCGCGCAGTCGAGCGATTCCCTGGCCGTTCTGCGGTGCTGTCTGCCCTCATACAGCATCGGCATGATGACGGATACGCGGCGCGCCTTGCCGCCGATCGCGCAGATGATGCGTTTGAGATCCTGATAATGATCATCCGGGCTCATCGGAACATTCATACCGTACATCTTGTAGGTGACGCCGTAATTGAAAACGTCCGCAAAGATATAGGTGTCGTGTCCGCGAAGCGTCTCGTGAATGATCCCCTTGCCCTCTCCCGAGCCAAACCGAGGGCAGTCTGCATTCACAAGGAACGTCCCCTCCTTGTCCTGCCGCCATTGATGCAGATACCAGTCGACATTTTCGAGAAATTTCTCGCTGCCTTTCATTCCGATGATGCTGAGGTCGCCGTAATAGTTCTTCTCCATGTTAAATTCCTCTCTTTGTTAGTTTGATGGCGATTGCCGTACTCGTATCAAAGATTGAACGCCACTTCGATCTCTTTCACCTCATCCGGGCTGATCTTCACAACCTCGCCGCCGAGGCTTGCCGCCTCCACAAGCGATTTTGCGCTGTATTCCATGACCTCAAGACGGTCAAATGCGTTGAGAAGCGAGGTCCCCGCAGCGATGATGCAATCGTTTTCAATGATAACAACAGGATTCTTAATGGAAATCTCCTTGGCAAGCATCTCCGGCTGCATAAAGGAGGAGCCGAACGGATACTTGCGCACATTTTTGAGCGCGATATAGCTTTCCGGAATCAGGCGCGCATCGAACTCCTTGTCCGTGATGGCAAACGCCATGATGTGCGGCGGATGCGCAACGATCACGGTCTTGATATCGGGATCCCTTTCATAAAGCGCGGTGTGAAGCTTGACGGAGCGCGACGGCGTTTTTCCGGCCTCGCATTTGCCGTCCTTGATCAGCACAAGGTCCTCCGGTTCGAGATATTTCCTGTCCTTGGCATACGGCGTGATGATAAAGGACCCGTCGGACAGCTTGCAGGAGAAAGTTCCCTGATCGCTTGTGAAAAGCTGATTGCCATATGCGCGGTGGATAAGCTCACACATATCGCGGCGCACGCCGAGCTCCTCGCTCGTATGCGTCTGCGGAACAAATTCCTCCATACAGGGCGACGTCTTGTTCTTGTAGATTTCCATATGCCGCTCGGAAAGTCCGTGGATCGTGCCGCCGAGCGCCTTGGCGTTGATTTGGATCCTCGCGCAGTAATCCAGCATTTCAAAATTCATGAATGCTTTGAAAAGCGAGGTAGAGCCGAGTACAACGCCGTGATTTTCCAGCATGACGGTGTTGATGCCCTTTTCAAATTCCGCGGAAATCTTGTCGCCGAGGGTGGCGCTTCCGGGGAGCGCGTATTTGGCAATGGTGATTTTGCCGGAAAGGAATCTTGCATCGGGAATGATCGAGGTGTCGGGAATTTCACGCAGCAGGCTGAACGCGACAAGCGCCGGCGGATGCGCATGAAGCACCGCCCTCAGATCGGGACGCTTCTTGTAGATGGCAAGATGAAACGGATATTCGACAGACGGTCTGTGAAGGCCGACGATCGTGCCGTCCGGCTTGATCTGCATGATGTCCTCGCGGCGCAGGCTTCCCTTGTCGACCCCGCTCGGACTGATCCAAACGGTTCCCTCCGAATCGCGGATGGAAAGATTTCCGCCCGTCGTGGTCGTCATGCCGTAGTAATAGATTCGGTTCATGATCATCACGATCTGGTCTGCCGGGTGCAGCATGTCAAAATTCATTTTTCTCTCCTTTCGGACAGCGGATGCCGTCCTTCTTTATTTAGAATAGATTTGGATAACAAAATTTCCGATGCGCCCTCCGAAGCCGACGCATTTGGGTAAGCACGGGTTTTATACCGTGATGGTGACTTTCTTCAAAACCTTGGAAGCGTCAGGATCGATCCCGCGTGCCAGCACAAGCTCCAATGCAAACAGCTGTAACGTGACCGCCGCACAAAAGGCGGAGATCGCATCCGGCACGGAATAATTCGTGTCGTTCGGGATAAGCAGCCCTTGTATGCCTGTCTTTTCCGAAAGTGAGACGTCATCCGTGATCGCGATGACTTTCGCACCGATCTTCAATAGCTCGTCGATCATTTCCACCGCATCGTCAAAAACTGCGCCGCGAAGCGCGACGACGATTGCGGTATCCCCAGGATGCACCTGCGCTTTCGGTCCGTGATGGAAGTCGGACACCGCGTATCCGCGCATTTTGATCCCGTTCGTCTCCAAAATTTTCAGCGTTCCCTCGCAGGCGATCGGATAGGCAAAGCCGCGCCCGAGCACGACGGCCGCCGCTATATTCTCGTAATCCTTTACCAGCCCCGCGAGCTTTTCCGGCATATATGTAAGCAGCTTTTCGACATCGCCCGCGACACCCCCGAGCGCGGATGTCAGCGCATCATCCTCCGCCCATACGGCGGCGAGAAGCGCCAGCGCCATCATCTGAGAGGTAAAGGTTTTTGTCGCCGCAATGCTCGTTTCAAGCCCGGCTCCACAGTATAGATGATACTTTGCGGATTTTGCAAGCGGAGAATCCGGATCGTTCGTGACGGCGACCGTCACGGCGCCGGTCTCATTCGCGCGGTCGATGACCGCAAGCGCGTCCGCCGCTCTGCCGGACTGAGAAATGCCGACGACAAGCGTGTTCGCAAAGGAAAGCCTGCCGTTATATTTGGAGATGACGGACGGCGTCGCAAGCCCGCACGGCACGCCGACGATCGTATGAATCAAATACTGCGCATAAATCGCGGCATGATCGGAGGTTCCTCTCGCCGCAAGCTGCACATTCGTAATGCTCGCCGCCCTGATATCGGCGACGATTTTTTTCACCGTTTCGAGGTTTTTTTCCGAAACGCCGGCAAGCACCGCCGGCTGCTCCCTGATTTCCTTTTCCAAATTGATCATCTTGTCCGTCTCCTTTTTATGCGTAATGCTCCGGCCGGAATTCCGCCGGGATGTTGTTTTCATAGTATTTTATCAGCGTTTCACGGCAAAAAGGCAGCTCGTTGCGCTGCTCGCAGGTACCGTGGCATCCTGCCAGCTCGTCCGTATAATCGCGCAGAAAATAGACCTTATGTCCGGTATACGCCGTCGAATAATGGCAAACGATGGGGTAAATTCGTGCACTATCTATATAAGTGTAATCCTTATTTTTGATTATGTCAAGAGTTAAAATGCCTCCGAGCAAAGTTTTGTCGAATCTCATGTTGGAAACCAAATTCCCAAGCGAATAGGCGACAAGCGTTTTGTGCCCGTCCGACGCGGTTTTCCATTCGATCCCCTCCAACACATGCGGATGCGTGCCAATCACGACGTCCGCACCGAGCTCCGTGAGCAGCTCGGCAAGCTGCTCTTGATTTGTTGTCGGATGGAAGCATTCGACATATCCGCCGATGTCGTATTCGATCCCCCAATGCATGGAAACAAAAACAAGATCGGCCGCCTCGCGCGCTTCTGTGACCTGTCTTGTGATGCGCGCCTCCGAAATCCGCGGCACATCGATATCCCCGTCGCAGTTGGTCGAATAGGTGTACGCAAGAAAGGCAATTTTTACGCCATCCCGCTCGATGATGCGATAACCGTTTGTGTCTCCGCCGACGACCAGCTCCGCCGTATTTTCAAGGTATTCGCGCGTGCGGATCAGTCCCGCGGCGCCGCGGTCAAGCATATGATTGTTGGCGATGCCGATGACGTCGAAGCCTGCCTCCACAAGCGCGTCCCCCGCCGCAAACGGAGAACAGAAGCGCGGATATCCGGAAAAGCCGTCCGCGCCGAGCGGGGTCTCCTGATTGACAAACGCGATGTCAAAGGAGGAAATAAACGGCGCGATCTCATGATAAATCGGCGAAAAATCATATGCGCCGTCCGTACAGGATTCCTTGTAAATGCTCGAATGGATGAGATTGTCCCCCGCCGCGGCAAAGGTGATGCGCTGGGGCGCCTCCTCATCTCTGTCATACCGAAAGCCAAATGCCGCGGTATAATTCTCATCACGAAAGAAAGCACAGGAAAGCGGCGCTACGGCAAGAGCGGCGGCGATGAGCAAAAGCAATATCGCTTTTCCCCATACGCGCCGTGTTTTTTCTGCCTGTAATCCATTTTTCCTGTGCAAAATTTTCTTCAAAATAACCGTACTCCTTATCGAAAATTCACACAGTTATTTTGGATCGTTATCTCGCCGATAATACGTCCTTTTCGTATTTTTTGACGTCGTCCAGCCACTTCGCGTCAGCCGGAACCCCTTCGCGCTCGCAGTATTCCGCAAAGACAGCGCCGAACGGCATCGTCTTCTGCTCTTCAAGCAGTGCCAGTCTTGTGGTATAATCGAAGGAATGCTCGCATTCGCGCAGCGCCTCCGTCGGCTCGAGCGCCGCCAAAAGAAGCGCCTTCTGCATATTGCGCGAGCCGATCACCCACGCCGCGATACGGTTGATGGAGGCGTCGAAGTAATCAAGTCCGATATGGACGCGCTTTTCAAGACGATTGCGGAGGATCTCCGCCGCGATCGTGCGCAGCTCGTCGTCGAGGATGACCACATGGTCGGAATCCCAGCGCACCGGGCGCGAGACATGGAGCAGGATGTCATCAAGATACAGAAGCACCGATGAAATCTTGTCGGAAATGACCTCGGTCGGATGATAATGACCGGCGTCGAGCGTCAGCAGCATGTCATTTTTCATGGCATATCCCATGTAAAATTCATGCGATCCGATGGTGCAGCTCTCCGCACCGATGCCGAACACTTTGCTTTCCACCGCGTTGAGGTTGTGCTTTGTATCCACATCACCGGCGAAAATCTGATCCAGCGAATCGACAAGCCGTGCGCGTGCGCCCATGCGGTCGACCGGAATATCCTTGAAGCCGTCGGGAATCCAGTAGTTGGTAACGGTCGTGTCATTCAGTTCTCTGCCCATGTATTCGGCAATTTTTCTCGAAGCGATGCAGTGTTCAATCCAAAAATCGCGCACCGCCCCACTCGGATGACTGAGCGTAAAGCCGTCCTCGCTCATCTCGTGCGAGAAGCAGGTCGGGTTGAAATCAAGACCGACGTGATTTGTCTTTGCCCAATCCACCCAGCTTGCGAAATGCTTCGGTTCGATTTGATTGCGCGCGACCTTTTCGCCGAGATTGTCGAGATAAATCGCGTGCAAACTCAGGCGCTTTTTGCCCGGCACCATCGAGAACACCTTCTCGATATCCGCGCGAAGCTCCGTGATATTGCGGGCACGTCCCGGATAGTTTCCGGTCGTCTGAATCCCGCCGGTGAGATCTCCGTCCGGATTTTCAAAGCCGCGCACGTCGTCGCCCTGCCAGCAGTGAATGGAAACCGGAATCTCCTTTACGCGCGCCATTGCGGCCTCGGTATCGACGCCGATCGCAGCGTATGCCTCTTTTGCAAGTTCATAAGCATTTGACATAGATATCTCCTCTTTTGCTTTCTATTTTATGTAAATATTTACTTCACCAATTTCAAGAAGCGTCCGTACGCCTCGTCCCATGCGTCCTTTTTGTCCGCCTCGGGCTCATATTCCTTCACTTCAAAGGAATCGGCGATGATCTCTCTTGCCTGCCACATATCGCGCACTTCGCCCAGTGCGATCGCCTGCGCCGCAATGTTGCCGAGCGCCGTCGCCTCGACAGGTCCCGCAAACACAGGACGTCCGCACGCGGTCGCCGCAAATTGCGAGAGCTGATCCTCCTTGGTGCCGCCGCCGACGATGTTGATGGCGGGAATCCGCTCGCCGCACATCTCGTCGATACATTCGACCGTGTAACGGTACCGCATCGCAAGGCTTTCCAAAATGCAGCGCACGATCTCCCCCTTGGTCTGCGGAACATACTGTCCGGTTTCGCGGCAGTAGTCGGCAATCCGCTTCGGGAGATTGCCCGGCGTGCCGAAGCGCGCGTCATCGGTATCGATAAAGCAGCGCAGCGGCTCCGCCGCCGCGGCCATGTCGGCAAGCTCTTGGAAAGAAACCTTTTCTCCCTCACGCTCCCATTGGCGCTTGGATTCCTGCTCGACCCAAAGTCCCGTGATATTCTTGGAGAATCGGATGGTACCGTCGTATCCGCCCTCGTTCGTGAAATTATAGCTTCTCGTTTTCTCGCTGATGACCGGCTCCTTTGTCTCCGTGCCCATGATCGACCATGTCCCGGAGGAAAGCCAAATGAACTTCTCGCTCTTCGCGGGCACGGCAAGCACGGCGCTTCCCGTATCGTGCGCGGCGACGGAAATCACCTTGGGATTCATGCCGCCGAACTCCTCGACGAGCGACGGCGTGAGCGTGCCGCAGACCGTCCCCGGTTTTACGATGCTGCCGAACAGCTTTTCGGGCAGTCCGAATTTTTCGATCAGCTCCCACGACCAGTCGCGCGCTTTCGCGTCGAGAAGCTGGCTTGTGGAGGCGATGGTATATTCCGTCTGCTTATAGCCCGTCAGAAAATAATTCAAAAGGTCGGGAACGAACAGCATATCCGAAGCGATGTCGAAAAGCTCCGGCGTGTCTTTCTGGATCGCCAGCAGCTGATAAAGCGAGTTCAGCTCCAGCACCTGAATGCCCGTGACGCCGTAAACCTCGTCGGCGGACACCTTCTCCGCCGAGTATTTGGGGATCCCCGCCGTGCGCATATCCCGATAATGTACGGGATTTGACAAAAGATGTCCTTTTTTGTCGAGAAAGCCGAAATCGACGCCCCATGTGTCGATGCCCACAGAGGCGATATCACGGTCTGCTCCGCGCGCGCATTTGTTCAAAGAGGTCTTGATCTCGTGAAAAATACGCAGAATATCCCATGTAAATTGTCCCGAAACCATGACAGGCTCATTCGGGAACCGATGATTTTCCTCCAATGTAAAGCGCTTTCCGTCAAAGGCACCGACAATGCCGCGTCCGCTCGAGGCGCCGAGGTCAACGGCAAGCATTTTGAGTTTTTTCATAACTATGTAAATCCTTTCGAAAAAGTATTTCTTATTTGACAGAGCCCGGCCACAAAACGGCATCCTCACGGTCATAAATGACTCTTCCGTCCACATACCCGACCGCAGCCGCTTCGCCATCTGCGATTCGGATTTTCTCCAACAAACATTCATGCCGGTATCCGTATTCGTCCTCTGCGACGGCATAGATTGCGAAGACATCGCCCTCCGAAGCTTTATATTCTTCTTTGAACGGGATTTCCGAAAGCATCACATCCGCCCAAGAGCGCTCCCCCTTGACAGTGGATGTCACATCCTCGTCGGAGAGCACCGCGCCGTTCTTTTTTACAATAAGACGGAAACGCTCGAAAGACGACCCGCCGTCCCCCTTCTCATAGAATTGCCATATGACATATCCGTCCACCGAAAGCGTTTCGGTTTTCTTCGTATACCGAAGCGATTCCGAAAAATCCACATAGAAACCGGGCAAAAAGTCGCGCCAAAGTTCCGAGAGATAAAGTTCCGCCGCCTCCGTCCGTATCTCGTCCGTTTCACGAAGCCACAGCACGGGGTCGCCGTATTCCTCAAACAAATCGACCTCAAGCGTAGTCCGAAACGCCGCGTCGTTCACACGGACGAGCGGCACATTTTCCTCCCCCAAGGAAAGGGACACCGCAGTTCCGGCGGTTACGGCTTTGGGGATAACGGTGATCGTGACCGGCACCGTGTGCGCTTCATAATCCACAGCGCCGTACTCATAGGAAAAAGCCTCGATAAGACTCGCCTGTTCTCTAAGGCTGTTTTCTATATTCGAGGAGATTCCCGCAATCTGCGACTGCATCTGCGAAACGGCGCTTGCATAGCTGTTTTTCAGGCTGTTTATTTCATAGACAAGACTGTTTATCTTGACGAGCGAAAGAACCTGCAACACACACAAAACACCGATGAGAACGTACAATAAAACCTTTTTCATGAAAGCGCCTCTCTTCCCGTTTTATTTCAGCTCTGCGACGGCAACGCCGGTATCGCCCTCTCCCCATGTGCCGCAGCGCACGGAGGCTACCCTCGCATCGCGCCGCAGAAAATCCGTGACAGCTCTGCGCAGAGCGCCGGTGCCCTTGCCGTGGATGATGCGCACCTGTGTCACGCCGGCGCGCCTTGCGTCGTCGAGATACTTGTCCAAAAGGAAGCAGGCATCGTCCGCATAGTTGCCGCGCAGGTCAAGCTCGGGGCTGAACGCCGCAACCGCCTTGTCCCCCGCGCTTTTTACCGGCATCTTTCTGCCGTTTTTATCGGTAAAAGTCACCTTCACGCCGTCGATGAGCATGAGATTTTTCGTATTCGTTTTCGTTTTGATGATCCCCGCCTGCACGGTCACATTCCCGCTCTTATCGGGATCGGAGAGCAGGATTCCCTTTTGTCCGATGTTTATAAGAATCACCTCGTCGCCCTTTTTCAAGGGACGCGGCAGGACGTAGCCCTCCACGGTTTTCGGATCGACGGGATCGAGCTTGTCGCTGTTCTGCTTCAAATGGAGCCTGATGTCGCGGCGCGCCTCCTCCAGCGACTTTGCGAGATTCTCGCTTTCGCGCTCGCGCCTTACCTTTTCCAGCTCCGCAAAGATATATTCGCTCGAGGCTTTTGCGCTCTCCACCATGCGCACGGCAGTGGCGCGCGCCTTTTCCAGCTCCTTTTCCGATTCGCGCTCGCGCTTTGCGACAAATTCGTCCATTTCGGCTTTTTCCGCGCGCGCCGCGGCGAGAAGCGCTTCCGCCTCCGCTTTTGCCTTTTCCATCACGATGCGCTCCGCCTCCAGCCGTTCGATCACGGCCTCAAAGCGTCGGTTTTCTCCGGAAACATAGCTCTCCGCCCGAGCGATGACCGCATCCGGCAGTCCGAGCTTGCGGGAAATCGCAAACGCATTGGATTTGCCGGGCGTCCCGATGATGAGCCGATAGGTCGGACGCAGGGTTTCCACGTCAAATTCGCAGGAGGCGTTGCACACGCCCTCGGTATCGAGCGCATAGGATTTGAGCTCCGCATAGTGCGTCGTCGCGGCGCAGAGAGCGCCCTTTTCCCTGACGGATTCGAGAATGGAAACGGCAAGCGCCGCCCCCTCCACAGGATCCGTGCCCGCTCCCACCTCGTCGAAAAGGACGAGAGAGCGGCTGTCGGTGCGCCCTAACACCTCGACGATATTGACCATATGGGAGGAAAACGTGGAAAGCGACTGCTCAATGCTCTGTTCGTCGCCGATATCCGCCAAAATATCGTCGAAAATCCCCATCACGGAGCCGTCGGACGCGGGAATATGCAGTCCCGCCTGCGTCATGAGAGAGAAAAGGCCGAGCGTTTTGAGGGTGACGGTTTTTCCGCCCGTGTTCGGACCCGTGATAATCAGCGTATCGAATTTTCCGCCGAGGTTCACCGTAATCGGAACAACCGTATCGGCGGAAATCAGCGGATGGCGCGCCCGGCGCAGCCGGATTTCGCGCGCTTCCGTGATTTCGGGCGCGATGCCGTCCATTTTAAAGGAAAGCTGGCTTTTTCCGAAGATAAAAGCGAGCATGGTAAGATTTCGGTAATTCTCCGTAAGCTGCGCGCCGCAGCCCGCGATGTCGGCGGAAAGCTCAAAGAGAATCCGTTCGATTTCATCCGCCTCCAGCCGCTCCAAAAGCCGCAGCTCGTTGTTCGATTCGACGACGGAGAGCGGCTCGATGAAAATCGTCGCGCCGGACGCGGAGGTATCGTGAACGAGGCCCTTGATCTCGTTCCGATATTCCTGCTTGACCGGAATGACATAGCGGCCGTCGCGCATCGTGACGATCTGCTCTTGAAGATATTTGGAATATGCGCCGCCGGTGATATATTTTTGCAGCGTATCGCGGATTTTGCCGTTCTCCGCGCGCATCCTGCGCCGGATTTCATAGAGCTTGTCGCTCGCGGTATCGGCTACCGTGTCCTCGCTCACAAAGCAGCGCGCGATCTTCTCCTCCAAAAATTTGTTGGGGGAAAGCCGCTCAAAGTATTCGTCGAGCGCCGAGGCTTCCGTATGGTCGGAATTGCGGTAATCGCGCACGGCGCGCGCGGCGGCAAGCGTTCGGGAGACGGCGAGGATTTCTTTTATCGTGAGGACCGCGCTCTTATCCGCGCGGTCGACGGCTCCTGTGATGTCGGTGATGCCGTAAAACGGCGGCATTCCCTTGACCGTCTGCATCGCGCGCGCGGCATCCGTCTCCGCAAGCATGCGGCGCACCGTGAGAATGGCGCGCGAGGGACGGAGCGCCGACGCCATTTCTCTCGCGCCCTCGGTCGGGCAGACGGCGGCGAGCATCTCGCGTATTTTATCAAATTCGAGCGTTTTTATCGCTCTGTCGAAGCTTTTTCTCTGTTCCATGCTAAAATTCAGTCGTCAAGCGACACCATTTCCCATTCGGGAAGCGGCGGCTTTTCCTTCGGGTTTCGTTTGAGCGGGTCATATCGGAAGCGGCGGCAGACATAAGTCGCCTTCACCACGCCCTTCTTGGGACAGACGACATCGGTGTCCTCCCCGTCGGGGCCGGGAACCGGCGTTCCGAATTCGCAGAAAGCGCAGAATTTTTCGATCTCACAATCTTTCTTGTTTCCGCCGAACATTTTTTCCCACCGCCTCTAAAAAAATAATACAGTATTATTATACAGCATCCCTTTTTATTTTTCCACCCTTTTTTTGAAAAATCCTTTATTTTTTACAAATCCTATAACGGCAGCACACAAAAGCACGGCAAGCGCCGCAGCGCCGACTGCGGCGGCCGCAGTGGCGCTCCGCATCAGAGCGCCGAAAGCAGCGGCATACGCGGCACAAAAAAGAGCACAGAGCAGCTTGCCGGACAGATACCGCGTCATAGACAGAGACGCGGCGCCCGCCCTGTCTGCCGCCTGCATATAGACGGAAATCCCGCCGAATCCAAGCATCGTGCCGGAGAGCGCAAGCATCACGGGCGCGGATACGTCATGGACTTTGCCGAGCGCCGCAAATCCGCCGGAGATTTCAAAAACGCCGCGCAAAAGCGCGCCGCCGAGACCGCCGATGTTCCATTTCAGCGCGGAAAACAGAGACAGCAGAGAATCCGACAGGACGCAGAAGAATACGACGAAACCGCATACGGAAAGAAGCGCCGCCGCGCCCTCCGAAACTGATGAGGACACGACGCGCGCGGCAGAGAGCTTTTCCTTTGCCGCATCATGGAAATGCTCCGATTTTTCAGAAAACAGCATCCCGCGTCTTTTTTTCGCCGTGAGAAGCACCGCCGTTATAGCCGCCGCCGTCTGCGCGGCAAAGAGCGCCGCTCCCAAGCCTGCCGAGCCGAAAAAGGACGCGCCGATGGTTCCTACGACAAACGCGGGCCCCGCGTTGTTACAGAACGGCATCAGCGATTCCGCCTCTTCTTTTGTGATATCCCCGCGCAGGACAAGCTCGGAAAGCGCGACGGCGCCCATCGGGAAACCGGAAACAAGCCCGACGAGAAAGGCCACGAGTCCGCCGCAGGACATGCCGAGAAGTGGGCAAAGCCGCGCGACCGGCGTTCGCGCCAGCTTCTCACAGAAGCCTGTTTTGATGAGAATTTTCGCGCATATGACGAATACGGCGAGCGACGGGACGACCGAGTTTATGCACAAAGAAAGCGCCGTCCTCGCCGAAGCCGCCGTCTCTTCGGGCGAAAAAAGAGAAAATGCCATGAGCCAAAATGCAAAGATCAGAATCAATATGATGGAAAATATCTGTTTATTTTGTTTTATTGCCGCCACCTCCCGCATAAAAATGATGATGAATCATAAATATGCGAAGCGACCGCCCGATATTGATGCGGAAGCGGAAAAATCGCTCCACCGGAGGCACCAATGAAAATCCGAAAAGAGAAAAAAATCCGACAGCCGCATGTTCCCGTCATCCCGCGCGAGACGCTGGAAATCGCAGAGCGGTGCGAAATGCTGGTCACCGGCGTCACCGGCATCGACGAATACAGCCGCGAGCTGATTCGGGTAAAAACCAGAAACGGGATCGTAAAGGTATGCGGAAAGGGACTTATCATGTGCTGGGCAGGAGAAAAGAAGCTCATGTTCCGCGGCATCATCGAAGCCGTCTTTTTCGAAGCTTAGAAGAAAAACGAACCCGAATATTGACTTGCCGCAAACGGCAGATCGGAGGAAACCATGGGAAAGGCACTCACCTTTATCAGAAGCAGCTATCGGATATTCGTAAACGAATGCGACGGAAAACGCGCTCTTAATTTTCTCGTATCGCACGACATTCCGTTCTACGGTCTTGAAACGGACGACGGCACGCTGTCTTTTTGTCTTTATATCCCGTATTTCAAGGAATATGAAAAGCTGCGCGGCGAGAACCGCTTTTCGGAAGAGACGCGCACACTTTTGGGAATGCGCGCGCTGCTTCGCCGCTATAAGGGACGGATCGGGCTTGCCGTGGGCGCGCTTGCCGCGCTCGCCCTTATCGTCACATCCTCCTTTTTTGTGTGGGACATCACCGTCACCGGAACGGATAAAATCCCCGCCAAGACGATCACCGACGCGCTGGAACGGCACGGCGTGAAGCTCGGCGCCTATATCCCGTCTCTCGATACGGAAAAAATCGAGCAGGCGATGGTTCTCGAGGTGGACGGACTTTCTTGGATCACGCTGAATCTGCGCGGTACGGTCGCCTCCGTCGAGGTGCGCGAGAGGAGCGACGACGCGCAGGAGGTCGACACGCAGGCGCCCTCCAATCTCATCGCAGCCTTCGACGGACAGATCGAAGCGTTAGAGATCACGGGAGGCGTCGCCGCCGTGAAGCACGGACAGATCGTCAAAAAAGGACAGCTTCTCGTCAGCGGCGTCATCGATTCCAATGCGCTCGGCTACCGTCTTGTGCGCGCACGCGGCGAGGTCACGGCAAGGGTCACGCTCACGTATGACGTTGAAATTCCGTATCAGCTGGAGGAAAAGGTCTATACGGGCAACTTCATAAAGCAGAAATCCATAAAAATTTTTTCAAAAACGATAAATCTTTTCGGAAAAGATAGCATTTCCACCGAAAGTTGTGATAGAATAGAAAATGAAAGGCGGCTTTATCTGTTCGGAAAGATCAAGCTTCCCATTTTCATCACGGAAACGACCTATGCGGAATACGAAATGAAAGAAAAAACGCTCACGCAGACCGAGGCGCTGAAGCTCGCCTATGAGGAGCTTCACAGGCTCTGCGACGGCGACCTCGAAAACGCGGAAATCCTTGCAAGACACACGCATTTCTCCGAGGACGAAAACGGCATCTCCCTCCGTGAGGAAGTAGAATGTATCATCGACATCACGGAGGAGGTCAAAATCGAAACGGACTGACCGCGTCTCGATCGTCGGTTGACCCGACAAAGACCGCATAAAAATAAGGAGAAGCAAAACATGACATACAGCATTCTTTTACATGACAAAAAGGGAGCTTATCCGCTTTTCGATATCGGAGAGGTCTTTCCGCATGAGGGCATACGGGAAAGCCAATGCCGGAATATCCGCGTCACGGCAGCTTTTTCCCAAAAAGGAGACGTGATGCTCGTGACGCTTACCGCCGCGGCGGATGCGGCCGTTCCATGCTATTTTTCCCTTTACGGAAAAGGGGACGGGACGCTGTATTCCTTCAACGGGCGATGCGAGCATGAGCAGCTTCTGCGGCAAAGCCCGCACGACTACCGCAATTATCATTTCAAAATGGACGGCAGCGCCGTGCCGATGGCGGCGGTAATGGAGCGGGGCAAAACCGAGCTTTTCATCTCCGACCAGCCCGGCCACTGCGACAACTACACAACGCAGCATTTTCTCCCGGAAACCGGAGAATTTTACCTCTCCTCCGGCGATCCCGGCGGCTCCCCGAATTTCGAGGGGGATGCGTTTTCGCCGTATTATCACGAGATCGGCGGCGGGAAAACACACACATTCCAATTCATCATGAAACGCTGTGAGGCAGCCTCGCTGAAAGCCATTCGGCGCGAAGCCTTTCTCACGATCGACGATGTTTGGGGCGACGGCCGCGGCAGCGCTTATCACGCCGTCTCGTTTGCCAGCAACTACATGCACTACCGCCGCAACGAATCCGGAACAAGCGACTTCTGGATCGTGGCGGGCATTCAGTACGCCAACTGCCAGTATGTGCGCGACTCCTTTTATCAGACGTGGATTCTCCCCGTCGAAATGGAAATGCCGTGCTATCACGCTTTCCGCGAGGATTGGCTGAAAGAAGCGGAAAATTCCCTGATTTATCTGATTTGGTCCTATCGCGTCGTCAAAAAAGGAGGAGCCTTCAACCCGGAGCTTGCCCGCAAGGCATACGACATCATGATGGCCTGCCTTGCCAAGAAGCCTGACGACGGCGGCTTTTATCCCAACTGCGACGAACATGGAGCCTTCCGCAACTGGTTCGACATCTGCTGCTTTGAATTCGACGATGTGGACGCCTATTCGCAGGGACTCTGCGTCTGCGCGCTACGCGCGGCAAAGGAGCTGGGCTTTAAGATCCATGACGCATACGAGAAGGCGATCGCTCGTTATCTTGCGCTTTACAACGGCGAATATATCCCCATGAGCGCAAAAAAACCGTATCTCGCGCTGGATTTTGGGATCGGAGACCTCTTTCATGCCATTCTGTTCGGAAACACCTTTCTGCCGGACGAAATCGTGCTCAAGACCTATCGCCGCATCATGGAAAGCAAGGCAAAAACGCCCCACGGAACGAAGATTGCATCCGCCCCGGACGGCGAATATCTGCCGATGGAAGCCTATGGCGCATATGGCTATATTCACCCGGAAATGGCAAAAATGGATCTCGGCCGGTACGCCAACGGCGGATCCTACCACATTTATGAGATGCTGTTCCACATCGATGCCCATTTGCACGGCGCGCCGGACGCGGCGGACAACATGATATGGCGGCTTTTCATCGATCTCGACTACGACGGCGCGACACATGAATATATGCACACGCTCAAAGGGAACGGCGTCAAGGCCAATCAGGGCTGGAACGCCGCCGTCTATGAAATTTGGGACGAGCTCTGCAAAAGCGGCAAAGGCGATCCGCGCTTTTTTGAAGCGGCGGAGGACAAGCTGCGAAACGTTTAAGCAATACGTAAAAAACAAGGAGTATCTATGTACGAAAAAACACTTCTCACCGACACCGCCCTGCAAACCGCCGCGCTTTTCGGCAACTTCGACTGTAATATTGCCGTCATCGAAAAGGCCTTCGGCGTTTCCGTCGTCAACCGCGACACGGAAAAAACCGCCGGAGACGCCGTCGTCATCCGAGGCGAGGACAGCGGCGCGGTGCTCGCCGCCTATACGGCGCTCGAATATCTGAAAAACATGGCGGAGATGGGCAGCGAAATCTCGGAGCAAAGCGTCGAATACGTCGTCTCCATGGTGAAAAGCGGAGAGCCGCTCGAGCATTTCGGCGACGACTGCATCTGCGTCACCACGAAAGGCAAGCCCATCAAGGCAAAAACGCTCGGACAGAAGAAATATATCGACGCCATCAAGAAAAACACCGTCATTCTCGGCATCGGTCCCGCCGGAACGGGAAAAACGTTTCTCGCCGTTGCGGCGGCCTCCACCGCGCTGCGCAGCAAGGAGGTTTCCCGCATCATTCTGACACGCCCCGCCGTGGAAGCGGGGGAAAAACTCGGCTTTCTGCCGGGCGATCTGCAAACGAAAATCGACCCGTATCTGCGGCCGCTTCACGACGCGCTGTTTGAAATGCTCGGCGCGGAAACGTATCAGAAGCATATCGAGCGCGGCACCATCGAAATCGCGCCGCTCGCCTATATGCGCGGGCGAACGCTCGACGACAGCTTCATCATCCTCGACGAAGCGCAGAATACCACGCCGGAACAGATGAAAATGTTCTTGACAAGGCTCGGTTTTAACTCGAAAGCCGTCGTGACGGGCGATATCACGCAAACGGATTTACCGTCCGGCGCGCGGAGCGGCCTTGTCGAGGCCATGCGGATTCTGCGCGGCATCGAGGGCATCGCCATCCATGAATTTTCCGAACGCGACGTCGTGCGCCACAAGCTCGTTCAGCGCATCATTCTCGCCTATGAAAAATACGAACGTGAGAAACGGGCGAAAAGTGAAAAATACCGTGTCGCCAAAAAGGAACAGGGCAAATGAAGCATACCGTTTATTTTCAAAACCGGCAAAAAGCCGTAAGCATCACGCCCGCCGTCCGTGCGCTCATTCGGAAAGCCGTGTCGGAAACGCTCCGAGGAGAGGCGTTTCCCCGTCCGGCGGAGGTTTCCGTGAGCTTTGTCGACAATGAGGAAATCCATGCGCTCAATCTCGAATACCGGGGAAAGGACAAGCCCACCGACGTGCTCTCCTTCCCCATGTGGGAGAAAAAAGAGCTTGACACAGGCACGGCGGCAGGCGACATCGATCCCGAAAATGACGCCGTTCTGCTCGGCGATATCGTCATCTCCGCCGAAAAAGCCGTGGAGCAGGCGGCGGAATACGGGCATTCGCCCGAACGCGAATTTGCGTTCCTTTCCGTCCATTCGACCCTGCATCTGCTCGGCTACGATCATGAGACCTCCGAGGAGGACGAGACCTATATGAACCAAAAACAGGAAGAAATTCTAACGAAAATCGGCGTTCCGCGCACATAAGACGGCGCGGCCGCGAAAGGATATCCATGCCAAAGGAATCAGACGTCATCAGGCATACCAAAATTCCCATCACTTAGCTTTCCGCCATCGGACGGATTTACGGCGGCTCGGCGTCCGTTCGGGAGACGTTTTGTTTGTTCACGCCTCGCTTTCCGCCATCAGCTGGGTCTGCGGCGGAGCGGCTGCCGTCTGCGACGCGCTGCCCCATGCCGTAGGAAAGAACGGAACCGTCGTCATGCCTGCGCATAACCGCAGCAATTCCGCCCCCGCCAAGCGGGAGGCGCCGCCGGTACCGGAGGCGTGGCACGACACCGTCAGAGAAGCCATGCCGCCCTTCGACAAGGACAAAGCGCCCTCCGAGGGCGTGGGAAAAATCGCGGAATGCTTCCGGCATTATCCGGAGACTCTCCGCTCCGGCCACCCGCAGACGTCGTTCTGCATGAGCGGAAAGGATGCCGCCTACATAACGGCGGGACACGCGCTGACTCCGCAGTTCGGTGACAATTCCCGATTGGAAAAGGCCTGCGACTGGATGCCAAGGTGCTGCTCATCGGCGTCGGATACGATCGTCTCTCAGCGCTTCATTATGCGGAAACGATGCTCGCGAAAAAGACCGTCGAAATAGAAGCTTCCGTTTTGGAAAACGGACAAGCAGTTTGGAAACGGTTTTCCGACACGGATTTCGATTCCGACCGCTTCCCCGTGGTCGGCGCCGCCTTGGAAACACAGACGGATCTCGTGGAAATCGGCCTCGTCGGACAAGCGGAGTGCCGGCTCTTCCCGATGCGGGAAGCGACCGCATTTGCGCTCTTTCATCCTGAATTTTTATAAAATCAAGCTGCCGCCGGACGGCGGGAAAGGAATCTCATTTTTATGAAAAAGAATTTATTCGCGGCACTCATCGGGCGGCCGAATGTCGGCAAATCGACGCTGCTCAACAGCATTTTAGGAGAGCATGTATCCATCGTCTCCTCAAAGCCGCAGACCACGCGAACCAAGATCACAGGTATCCTCACCAAAGGGGAGACACAATACGTCTTTCTCGACACCCCCGGCATCCACCGCCCGAAAAATAAGCTCGGCTCCTATATGATGAAGATCGCAGACGGCGCCGCGGCGGATGTAGACGTCATTCTGCTCCTTGTCGAAGCGGGAGACCATGTCGGGCCTGTGGAAACAGAGCTTCTGCACCGCTTCGAGGGCGCGAAAATCCCGACCGTGCTCATCATCAACAAAACGGATATCAGCAATGCCAAGGAAATCGGCGACACCATCACACGCTTTTCTGAGCATCATACCTTTGACGCCGTCATTCCGATCTCCGCAAAAAACGGAAAAAATGTAGATATCATCTTCGAGGAAATCGATAAATTCGCCGTCGAAGGACCGTGGTTCTTCCCCGACGACATCATCACCGACCAGCCGGAACGCGCCATCGCCTCCGAAATCATCCGTGAAAAGCTCCTCGTCGCTCTCGGCGATGAGATTCCGCACGGAACGGCCGTCGTCATCGAAAGCTTTTCCGAAAAAAAGGCGTTGCTTTCGATTCGGGCGGAAATTTTTTGTGAAAAGGCGTCTCATAAGCCCATCATCATCGGGAAAAAAGGCGAGATGCTCAAAAAAATCGGCACATGGGCGCGCGAGGACATGGAAAAATTCTTCGGCATCAAGGTTTTCCTCGATCTTTGGGTAAAGGTCAAGGAAAACTGGCGCGACAACACCGCCGTAATTGCAAATTTCGGCTTCAAAGAGGAATAAATGTGCTTTTCTCACTGAGGAGAAAAGCACCAAAAGACCAAAGTATAAGCTTGAAAGCAATCTATACCCGTTTAAAGTGCAGCAATAAGTTCAAGTCACGGTGCTATGCAATGCTCCCGCATTGCAGGGCAACCTCGCTGTGCGGGAATTGAGTGCGGCTGAAAAGCTCGCGCCCGCAGGCGCAAGGCGCGCGCCGTGT